>ERZ857629.514-NODE-514-length-52494-cov-6.082667_pt1 | contig 52494 bp, 34 predicted proteins | sample MGYA00519700_ERZ857629 | MGnify/ENA primary metagenome ERZ857629 (study PRJEB31778, sample SAMEA3449351) | human gut metagenome | biome: human gut; feature: human-associated habitat; material: faeces | place: United Kingdom | collected 2010/2012 ... | reverse complement strand
TCTTCAATCTGTTTACATCTTTCTTTGCCATACATTATTATAAATAAGTAAATACGCTTGCAAAAGTACGAAAATAATTTTAGGAAAAGGTAAAATATTCTCAAAGTGTTTACGAAACATGCAAATAATTGAGTATTTCGAAATATTATTCCTTACATTGATAATCATAATATACGAGCGAAAAAAGCTTGTTTGGGAGATTTTCGAGTTACCACTAACACAGAGATAACATAAATATCATTTCATAGCCCCGAACAATCAAAAGACAAAATCGCGTTGATAAATTATCTTACGTTTAGTGTAGAAATACAATTATCTGCTGCAAAAGTAGAAAAAATATGAAACTCACAAAAAATATAGAAAAAAATATCTTGTATTTTTTTTGAAATGTAGAATTTTCGGTAAGGAGAAAGATTAAGACTTTAGCCTTATAAGGAATAAACGCATTTACGTATCTATGTGTAAATGTGTAAATCAATAAAGCCGTCTTACAATTATCTTCCATAAAAGACAATCATAAGACGGCTTATGCATAATCTAAAAGCCCATTCCTAAACTTATCCCAATGAGACGATTACTTCTCACTATCTTTTGTATAATTCAAAAACGAGCAATTTTAAGAATGTGCTCTCTACGGACGCATGATATATTGCTTGGCATTCATAAATGCTTTTGCCCCCTGAATATCTTCTGCATCCATCTTCAGAAGCGTTACATTCGTCAGATAATTAGCCTGACCTGACGGATTTGAATCCGGTATATTGGTAGTGTAAAGAAGGAACGAAATACCAATAATGTCAAGATTGCCAATTTTACCCGTCAATGGAGCATAGACAATATCCCCACTATCATCACTCATGATGTCAAATTTGAAATTACCGATGATATCAGTAGATAAATATGGATAACTGTCTGATGCTATATACGATGAAAAGACATAATAGGTGTTCAGATATGAACCTATAGCCTGTAGATTGGAAATTTTCATGGTTAAGGTCTCATCATCAAACTCTATACCATATGTGTAATTGAGATCTGGCAAGGAGAGATAGTACAGGTTCTTCCATTCAAAGAGCTTGGCTCTATACATCTCCACCTGGTTATCCCGATTATAACCCATCAAAACAAACTCCTCTCCAAGGAAATTATCTTCAAAACTACCTTGCAGAACCTCTACTGTTTCTTTAAACTGACCAGTTCCAAAACTTACAAAGCCCTTTCTCACATCATCAGAGGTGTTTTCAGCAATATTCATTCTCAAGCTGTCACCATCCACACTGCAAGATACCCAATCAGGAGCGCTCATAACTTGGAATCCTTCATTGTTAACTACAGACTTGGCGATTTTTCCACCAGCATTAGCTACAACAACATTTCCATCACTGTAAGAAAACACCAATCCCTGCTGTGAAACACTGACCACAGTGGAATCTGTTTCTGATGCCTTAATAACTATGTTGGCATTTCTGGATTCCCTACTCTTATTGGCAGCAGCAGCGAAACTCACGGTTTTGCCTTCTGAGGAAACAGAAAGCCAATTCTCAGAAGTATAAACCTTTGTGATGTCCTTGTTTACCGTAATGGTTTGAGCATCGCCTACTGCTTTTAGGGATGTTGCAGCCGAAACCACCTGTATAGCATTGCTGTTTGGAGAAATTTCTCCTTCTCCATCAGAGCATGAAGCCAGAAGAAGAAAAGCCGAAGCCAATGTATATAATAATGCTAATTTTTTCATATCATCCAATTGTTATGATTAATCTTCAACTTTTTTGAGACTCTGCAAATAGTCATACATGAAATAAACCTGAATCTGTCCTTCAGAATTTCTAACCAGATTGCCACTGTTATCCACAGGTAAGATGACCAATGTATTTGCATCAGGATTTTCTCCTGTTATGACATATTTGTCATTTTCAGAATCATATGACAGATTGAATCCTGTGGCACTGAAATAACCAGTATTCCAATTCAGGGTACAAGCCAAGAGAAACGGATAATTGCCGGTAGGATCTTCTATAACCTGATAAGGAATATACATTTCACCAGTTAACGGACTGAAAGATGCGCTTAAATCAAACCCTATCTTGCTGCCATTCTTACTTACATAGTAAACCGTGGCTGTCAAAGAAGATTCTGATTTCTGATTGATGAGCGTGGTATTTGCAGAAAAACTGATAGGAAAAGTTCCCATTTTATCGACTTCACCCTCATTTGTAGCCTTCTTGGTAATGTATGAAACTTCCCAATTACCATAATAGGTATCTATTCTCTTGTAACCAGGCAGTTCATAACTGCTGCATAGCACACTTCCATCCTTCAAACAAAGAGTCTGGTTTTGAGCATTCCACGAAAGCGTCTTGACTTTCTTGCCTGCTATTTCCACAGAATCCTTGAATTCAACACCATTTTCGGTAGTTGTATATGCCGTGGATATGGATGAATTTCCCAAAACTCCAATATAGGCTCTGCGAGAAGCCGGATCAAAATACACTCCTTCCGGATTTTCACTATTTTCCATATAGAAATACTCCATTGAATGGAAAACATTCTGCATCTTATCTATACTGCTCTTCCACTCTTTTCCTGCATCCACACGGGTCAAGACCATCTTGTTACCCCATTTTCTACCCTTTACAAAGATTGAATCCTGGGTAGTACGCATGATAACAAACTCATAATCTCCCTGTTCACCCGTAACATCATCCTGATATGGCTGAGCCAAGAAATGCATGATTGTATTATGAGTGTTGAAGGTCAACACAGGACCTTCACCCCTTAAAACATCATAACTGGATTCTGTAACCATGTTGCCAGGAGCAATATCAGAGGAAACATATGCCTTTCCGTTGACAAACTTCATAAACATGGTATATCCTCCACGATTGTAACCCTCACCTGTATAATAACGCATTTCCCATCCATTGGAAGCGCTTTCAAGCAAGGCTTTGTCAGCATCCACGGCTTCCTGTATCCTCTGCGCCGCACTTTTTTCAAAGACTTCATCATCATCTTTCTGGCATGATTGAAAAGCCATCAATGCAACCAATGCGATGAAACCATATATTATTTTCTTCATAATAAACTAATTTAAATGTTCCAAATCAAGCGTTTTCATTTCTGAAGCTCTGCGCTGAATGACATCTCTTAACTGATCAATGTCAAGTCCCCAAGATTCACTCATATACTTACGTATGATGTCAAGCTTCTGATTGATGATAGCAGCACCGCTGGTTCCCGCTGTAGAAAGGGCTGAATCCCACTCACTCTTTGAAGAGGTAACATAAGTGGACATGGTTTCTGCAAAATCATCATCAGGCTGACTCATGGCATAATTGGTAATAAAACCCAATTTCTGTGCGGTTTCATCAGAATACAGATACCAGTCATTGCTTCTGTAATTAGCCTCCGAAATCAACTTGAAGTTCGTATCATATGGTATTTTCTGATGCAGAATGTGAGTAAACTCATGATGCATGGTATGGAAATAATACTCATTGAGACGGTGATAATAGGCATCTGTCTGAATCTTGGATTCATCAATGCCATTGATTTTGTATAAGGTCACCTTCAAGCCACCCTCGGCAGTACCCACGGTTTCAGTATTGTTACTGTTATAGGCAGAAGAACCGATGAAATGGATGATTCTTGGCACATTTGCCTTGACGAAGTTCTGACCCACCACCTCTGAATAAGCATCAAACCAGAGATATTTCATCAGAATAGCAATCTTGGCAGACTTACTGGAATCAGCAGGTACCAACTGATATTTCATGTCAGACTCTATATCCTCCATTTTATACTTTACATCTATATTATAAGGAGCAGTGTAATTCTTCTGCAGCCATAAATCAAATGCATCGCGCTTAGGTGATGTGGTAGGGAAAATGGTTTCTGACGAAATCTTGTCATCATCAGAACAGGAAATCATCCCCATCATCAGCACGAGCACTGCTAAATATATCACTTTTTTCATATTGGTCATTTCTTTATTTGTTTCTTGGGTTTGGCGTCATTCCCGCAGTAATCACATCCTGAGGCAACTGAATAGCCCTGCGAGGATCTTCCTTGGTAAGAACATCTGTGACAGCCTCCACCTGCTGGTTCATATTGATACGACGACGATAAATCTCAATTCCATAACGCTTGATATCCTGCATACGGATACCTTCGTGAATAGTCACCAGACGTTTTAGCTGAAGAATACACTGCAAAAGAGGTTCTTCCTGATCCTGGTCAATAGAAAAAATGGTATTCAGCTTCTTCTTAGGCGTAGGATTCTCAGGAGTATAATAGCTGATTCCATCATAAAACTGCTTGATTCCGGCAAGAGAGAGCTGAACACCCTCAGCAGTAAATTTGGAAAGTTCTGCATTGATATCAGCCAAAGCCTTGTCATACTGATGAAGAAGTGCATAAGCCTCTGCCCTCACCATCAAGGTTTCATCCATGGTAAATGCAGCAAATTCAGAGTGCAGATAACCGGAACCAGTCTGCTGGTTTATGTATTCTATCAATGCAGGCACCTTGCGAAGCACGTGACGGGCCAGCGCATCATTAGAGAATACCTTGTAACCCATAACAGTGGAACTGTTGCCCCAAGGACCATCAGCTTCGAGCGTCTCTGTCTCTGAAATCAGACGACCATGAGTATATTTGTCACCATAACCATACGCACCGCAGACCATGCCCCAATCAGAATATACCGTTTGCAGCAAGATGTTAGCATTGTTGGTAGAACTGATATATGCATTAGGCTGCACGTTGTCATTGGCAGAAAGAGTATTCCAGCTCTGCCAGTCACGCAGATTGGCTGCAGGGTTACTACCCAGTACCAATGTAGCATACTTGACAGCATCCTCATATTTCTGATAATAAAGGAAAAAGCGTGCTGCAAAGGCATAGGCGGCATTCTTGGTAAAATGGAACTTAGGATGATCGTAAGTATTCCCCACTAACGATATTCCCTTGAGAATATCCTCTTCTATTTTCTTGTAAGTTTCTGCCAAAGTACCACGCTCGTGATGTATGCCCACATGCTCATCCACTGTTTCAGCATAATAAATACCCAGATTCTTCTCTGCCGTGGTTGCATCATAAGCCTGACAGAAAATATTGGTAAGCGTAAAAACTGCATAGGCTCTACAAAGCAGGGCCTCTCCTAACTGAGCAGAATATGCTTCCTTGTCAGCTTGCTGGTTGATGAATTCTATAGCAAGGTTGGCTGTCGAAATTGCCGCGTTTTCCTTTTGCCAGAGATTGCTGATACCATCATTGGCTGTTGCATCAATGTCTTCCCAACTATATGCCTGAATCTGAAAACGGTCTGCAGCTCCATAGGCTGTATTCCTATACTCATCCGTATTGTCAGAATACATCTCAAGAAGATAAGCTGGATAAATGTCAGGATAAGCACTGACGAGCAAAGAGGCAACATCTTCCTTACTGCTGAGATTCATACGGTTATCCGGAGACTTTTCCAGAAAATCATTGCATGAAACCAATCCCATCAGAGAGAAAGACAACAGTCCTATTTTTATGTATTTATTTATTTTCTTCATAATGTCCTTTCTTTAGAAACCTGCTTTTACTGTTAATGTGAACTGTCTTGGAAGCGGTGCTGAAACACCACCTGCACGGAAGAATTCAGGATCCTGTCCATTGAGTTTCTTGTCTGCATAAATCAGGAACAGATCCGTACCCTGTAATTTCAAAGATAAATTCTTCAGTGCCGTATGAGTAAACCACGCTGCAGGGAAATCATAAGACAGGGAAATCTCCTTCATCCTGATGAAATCACCCTTGGCAACACGTATATCTGAGTAATTATAGGCATTGTATCCCAACTGAAGCTGGGTATTATCGTGATACTGGCGATAGGTGAGAATTGTTGGTACGTCTGTATATTTTTCATCACCGCCCAATCTGTATCTGTTCTTGAATTCCTTGGTCATGGAACTTAAATCATTATACTGTGCTGAGAACACAGGGTCTAATCTCACTACATTACCAAAAGAATAGGTCATGAAAATATTCAGATGAAAACCCTTGTATCCGAATACATTTCCCAAAGAACCCGTGTAAGTAGGATCTGTTGGACCTTCATATTTCAGATATCCATTATTGATCCTCTCCTGGAAATTGATGTCCGTGGAGGTTACCTGTCCCTTTTCATTGAGGAAGGTAGGATAACCGTCTTCATCCAATCCCATGAATGGAATGGAGAACAAGGCTCTCACCGGATATCCTTTCTTGGCAAATCCTGTACCTTGGATGTAATCCATGGTAGAGGCTTGTGTCATTAAATCTGTCACTTCGTTCACGGCATGAGAGTAAATCAGATTGGTAGTCCATGAGAAATCCTTTGTTTGGATGTTCTTGGTCGTGATGCTCAATTCCTCACCATGAGATTTCATGGAAGCAATGTTGGTATATTCGATGATGCTACCACGACCCTGGGCCTCAGTTATCTTGGCACCAATCAAATCATAGTTATTACGCTGATAAATATCAAATGTCAAACTGATACGATTATTCAGGAAACCAGCATCCACACCAAAGTTAAACTCATGCTTCTTCTCATAAGTCAAATCCCTGTTGGCAAAATCCACAGCTTTGATTCCCGTTTCCTTATCACTGGTGAAAGGGCGGTATACATTGTAAGCCCTTAAGATGTGAGAAGAGTTGGTAATATCAGCCGGTCCTCTATCAGCAGTAAGACTGTAAGATGCCTTGAGGGTCAGATGGGACAAAACAGAACGTAAAGAAGAAAAGAAATCCTCCTCATGGACATTCCAGCTACCGGATATATTCCAGGTAGGCAACCACTTGGCATTGCTGCTCTGACCAAACTGATTGGTTCCTTCATAGCGGATCGTACCATTTACATTATACTTTCCCTTATAAGAATAGGTGGCATTTCCAAAGAAAGCCGCACTTCTGTAACTTGAATTGCTCAAACCATAATAAGAATCACCTTCTTCGAGTCCTTTCTTGAAGAATTGATAAACATAAGATGCAAGCTCACCCTTGGTATATTGCAAGCCGGCACCATTGAACCAGGTCTGGTTACGCTCAATACTATTAGCCTCCATACCTCCGAAGACATTCACAATGTGAGCCTTGTTGAAGGTGTGATTGTAATTGGCTGTCAATCTGATATCATAACTGGTCATTCTGTTATCCGTTCTCTGATATAAACCTCCCTGCGGCAAAACAGAAATCGGCAATGCATAAGGATCATCCGGATCCTTGTAAAGAAGATTGTTGTCATCCCTTACCTGAGAATTCTTCATGGAACGGTAAGCCTGAGCCTGGTTGGAATTGTCCGTCACCTTGTGCTCCTGTGTGGTGGTGGCATATTTGATGGCACCCAAAGCAGAAAGCTCCAAATCACGGATAGGACTGTATTTCAGTTCCATCTGGAATTTCGTGTCCACCACATTCAGATCAATGTAGTTATTATTAAGCTCATTGAAGATGTTGAATGGCGCATAATTGGCCACATAGAAAGCATAAGGATCCAATGCTCTGGAAGAATTCAGGGCATAAGAGAAAGGATTGATGTCAAACTGACGACTTACCTCACCAGAAGCCACGTCCACATCCTGACTCATGGTTCCAGGTGCTTTTTGCTTGCGGTAAGAAGCAGAACCTATCAAATTGAGTGAAAGGTTGTCCAAGATGTGATGGGTAAGATTAAGATTGGCAGTATATCTGTTCACCTTGCTGTCCTTATACCATCCCGGATCCAGCATGGCACTCATGGAAGCATAGTAGTTGGACTTCATGGTACCGCCACTCATGCTGACAGAATGGTTCTGCATGATTCCATTGGAGAAAAGACGGTTAAACCAGTTTGTGTTTCTTTGCTCAGCTCCCTGCAAATATGCATTCTGGGCCTCCTGAGTATTGGCCAGTTCAAACTGTCCTGTGGTAGGATTGAAAGTATCAATGAGTTCATACATCTTTCCGTACACACCATAGTTCTTGCTGTTGAGAACCGTGGAGAGATTGAGCCATCCCTTGTCCTTGAGTTCCTGATAAATACCCATCTGCTCCTGAGAGTTAAGGATATTGAAGTTTCTGTAGCTCGGCTTGAGTCTGGTAGTGAATTCACCGGAGTAATTGATATGCGCCTGACCTGCCCTACCTTTTTTGGTAGTTACAACAATCACACCAGCCATGGCTCTGGCACCATAGATGGAAGTAGCAGAACCATCCTTGAGAATCTGAAAACTCTCAATATCATCAGAGTTGAGTCCTGCAATGGCAGATGAAACCAGCGTTTCGGCATCACCCGATGAAAGCGCATCAGCACTGATGTCTGTAACATCTTCCATGATAACACCATCTACCACCCAAAGTGGCTTGGAACTGCCATAAATAGAGGTAGCACCACGTACCCTGATCTTAGGAGCTGTACCGAAAGTACCGGAAACGTTCTGTACGGAAACACCCGCAGAGCGACCTTCCAGAGAACGGCTGATATCATTCATACCGCTAATCATGGTCTCATCAGCCTTCAACTGGTCCGTGGCACCGGTAAAAGTACGGCGATCCATTTTGGACATACCAGTAACTACCACCTCATTGAGGGTGGTATTGGACTTAAGATGTACCGTCATGCCCTCCTTGGCCAAAAGCGTCTGCGGCTCCATACCGATGTAATTGACCTTGATTTTTCCACCCTCAGGCACTTCAATGGTAAATTTACCATCAATGTCTGTGATAGCCACGTTCTTACTGTTTAATACGGAAACCGTAGCACCTATCGCTGGTTCCCCATCCTCCTGGAGAATCACGCTACCGGTTACCTTTCTGCTTTGGGCTGAGACTGCTCCCAGAAGAAGAAACAATCCTGCCAACAAGCATAAGAGTCTTTTTTCCATAAATATTATTTTAAATGTACAAAGTAGTGATTATTTCTTAATGAGCTTGAAAGTCTTGCCTTTTGCCTGGCGCACAATATATATGCCCTGATTTACAGGCCCACTCACCTTCTGTCCATTCAGGTCATAGAAAGTAACTCCTGAAGAAACATCATCAGCCGTCACTGCATCTATCGCAGATAGTTCACCCACTGATGTCATGGCAGACTCACCACGGGTATAAAGAGCCGTAATCTGATACTTACTGTCCGCCTTACCTGAAGGATCCTCATAACTGGTAACATCTGTGCCCAAAGTGGCAATCTTTTCACCGTCACGGTAAACATTGTATCCCAGGAATTCACCATCTCCCACAGTATAGGTAATGTCATCAATCTGTATCATAAACAAATCATTGGCAGTATAACGGATGGCAAAATACTTGGCACCTTGAGGTAAATCACAGGTAACTTCCGTCCAGTCTGTGGTGGTGGTTCCGTATTTAACCTCTCCTCCACTGCCAGAGGATGTGAAATCCTTAGGATCATTACCCGTATTGGAGTAATAAACTGAATAAGGCTCCTTGAAACCACTAGCAGGACCCTGAACCCAGAACTTGATAGTCTGAGCCTGTCCGGTCAAAATAGGAGATATCAACCAGTCATCTGCAGGAACATCCATATCATCAGCAGGTGTGAAAGCAGCCAGACACTGATCACCAGAGTGGGCAGTAAGGCTGGAATATCCACTTATACCAGCAATGGCAGGAGTGGTCTTCTTGGCATTGAAAACGATATAAGCGTAGGCTTCCTCTGAGTTTGGGAATTCTATACGCTCTACCCCGTTAGAAGTAAGAGAACTGGTTACAGGAATGGCTGTAGTCCATGCATTATCACCATCATATACCTTCCAAGGACCGATATTGTCAATGATAAACGGCTCATAGCTCTCAAAATCCTCAACTACGGTCTCCGTCTTGTGAGCAGGCTGCTTCCATGTCAAGCTGACACCACTCTGAGAAGCCACACTCTTCAATTCAGTAGCCTTGGTAAGAGATGGCTGGGATAACTGCATGGTGGTTACATCGCTAAGATTGTTGGAAGCATATTCATCACCATCATAAACCACTTCTGCCTGAAGACTGGTAGCATCCAGATTGACCTTAGGGGAGAAATATAAATATGTGGTGGTATTCTTCTGTGCCTTCAATGTGGTCTTTACCGTCTTGGAAGCAATTTCCTTTCCATCAGCATAAAGCTTTACTGTAAAATTCTTGGCACTTACAGTTCCATAATTGTAAATTCTGGCCGATGCCGTACAGTTCTCTCCGGCAATAGCCTTGGAAGGAGCATTGAGCTTGATGGCAAGATCCTTGTTATAGGCATCTCCCACTGATACATTATCAATATAGATTTCCTGTACACCATGATTCATACAGCGGAACTTAAGATATATATAAGGTACGTCCTTAAATTTGCTCAAATCCACCGTGGCGATATTCCATCCGGTAAAAGCACCGTCAGAAGGAGTCAAATGCAATACTTCCTCTGCTACAGGATTTCCCGGCTTCACAGCTTCCACATAGATATCTCCCTGATAATTGCCCTTGAGGGTAAACATATAGGCAAACCTCAATTTAGGTGCTGTGGTATTACTCAGTGAAATCTTTCCCGTGTTGAGACTTTCCTCTGTCTCTTCACTTGTCACAAATCCCTGACAACCACCATCATCATCATAAGCCTTGTTTGTCTTGAGTCTGAAAGAGGAGAAAATCTCTGATGTTTCCGTCCACCAGTAGAAAGGAGTCTTGCCATCAGCAAAACTGTCTCTGAACGGTGCTTCATATGGGGTTCCTACCACCAAGGATGGCATGTTGTATGACTTGCAACTGCTTTCACCGGCATCACTGACAGCAGTAACAGCAAAGGTCAAAGTCTGCTGATCTCCTGCAAAATCATTATCGACGGTATATGAAGTACCCTTGAGATGGGATGCCAATAGGGTCTTTTGATATCTCTTGTCAATGGAATATACATTGTAGGTAACCTTGCTGGCATCATAATAATGACCAGCCTTTCCTTGGGTAGGAGCCTGCCAGGTGATATGAATCTTCTCTCCATCATCAGTAGCCTGAGCTGTTTCCACCTCATCAGGCGTATCTATACCCACATACGCAGAAGCAGAAATATCATAGCCCTCACCATACTTATTATAAGCCACTACCGTATAAGTATTGTCTTTGATTCTGGCATCCTCATCCACGATGTGATATGCTTTGCCCTGTTCCAAGGAAGTAAGAGTGGCTATGACCTTGCCATCATCTCTTGTAACTACAATCTTGGACAAATCATCCAAATTCGTACCACCCAGGTTCTTGTTAGGAGCAGTAAAATCAATATTGGCTTTCAAAACACCATCAGCAGCAGGCGTAATAGTCAGATTCGATACCGAGTTTGGTACTCCTGCCTGATATTTCTTCTCTACTTTGACATCATCAAAATACTGACGTCCATATTGCATATTCTGTTTGGTTTCCTCGGCCTTCCCTAAACTGGTGGCATGAAACGCAATCTTGTACTTACCAGATTGAGTCACGTTGATGAGCCTTCTGGCAGGTACTAAAGTATTGGTTCTTGGAACCTCAATGTCAGTATTGATGGCGGTATAATTGTCAGGATTATCCCCCTTTCCGAAAGAAATCTGGAGAAATTCATACAATTCAGGATGATTAGCACCCCTTATCTTGTATGTCAACTCATATACCCATCCCGCCTCCAGCTCCATTTCCGGAGTAATGAGCCAATCACTGATTGGAGCTTCATTGAGGGTATAGGCATTACAGGCTGCACCTTCCTCAAAAAACCATCTGTTCCCATCACCATCCTCATCCATATTGAGCATGGTATTGAAAGCTTTCTCATCATCAAAAGTTTGCTTATAAATAACTTGTGAGAAACTTACAGTAGGTAACATCGCTAATGTAGAAGAGAACAAAAACGAGGTAAGAATTCTTCTGTTTTCTTTCATAAACTTAATTAATTTTAGTTGATATATGTTGCGAAATTACATATTGTTTCCGGAAACGCAAAATTTTCAGACAATTATTTCATTTTAGACACATAAAAACTCACTTTATGTAGTCGTTTTCACTATAAAAATATCATTTTTCCACCATTCATAACAAATATCAACTTTTTTAACTGATAATATAAAAGTTTTTTATTGTTTTTTGTTATGGTTTCATTTTTTATTGCTACTTTTGCCGACGAAACAAAATTTTATAAACTCTTAATTATAGAGTATTTTTCAAAAAATAATCAATATTAACAACTAAAATTTTTCTGCTTATGAGAAAGATTACTTTATTCTTATTCAGTTTGCTTACCTTGCTTGCAAGTGTAACTACGGCTCTGGCTCAGGAAATGAAATCACCCTATAAGGTGGATTTCAATTCTGCGATAGCCACTGACGACCATGCATTCCTGGTGGACGTAGGTTGGGACCACGCAGTGGGCAGTGTAGAAAGCAGCACAGGCTATGATAAGTACGTTCCCTATACCTATAAAGCCGACGGCGGTAAAGACGGAGGTTATCTCAGCGTAGGCAACCAGCTTATCTCTATAGGTGGCAGCTACGGTGAAGACTACGCACACGACTATCTGGTGACTCCTTCCATTACCGGAGCTTCTTCCATCTTCGTGAAAAAGGAAAAAACATACGATGATTTCATCACCATTTACAAAATGAAGAAGGTAAACGGAAAATATGTCACTGATGGCAATCCGATTTACGCTTCTTCAGATGATGAAGATTTTGCCGCTGCCACAGATTGGTATGAGGTGAATATTCCAGAGGTCAACAATGTCCGCCTGGGTATTTATGCTTCCAATGTAGGCATTGACAATTTCGAGGCAGAAAGCGCAAAGATTGAGCCTAAACGTTCCATGTCCATCTCTTCATCCTCATCTATGGGAACTTATCTGAATGCAGATCAGGACGGAAACTATACCTTAACATTTAACGTTACTGTCAAGAATACAGGTGGAGCAGCCTTGAATCCAGGTGATACAGGTTATCAGGTAGACATCAAGAATCAGGCAGGCACTATTGTGAAAACCATTCCTATCGATAAGGCACTGGGTGCTGGAGAAAGTTATACCATCCCTGTAAGTGTAACACTGAATATTCAGGACTATCCTGACGCTTCCTATTATTATGCTTATGAAGGTATCAGTGAAACAAAGACCACCATTGGCAAGATTACCCCAGTGGCCTATACCCCTATCATGAAGATGACATACGGCGGCAAGGAGATTACGGATGATTTCACCATCAATTTCGGTAGCATCAAGAAAGCCAAGACAGAAGAAATTACCATTGCCAACGACGGAGGTAAGGATTTGGTGGTTTCACAGCTCAACCTTTCCGAAGGCTTCACTACCAATGCTGTACTCCCTCTCACGGTAAAACCTCACGAGAGTGCAAAGATCAATGTAACCATGAATACTGATTCTCAGGGCGCAAAAACTGGTAGCTTGGAAGTCATCAGCGATGGCGGCAACAAAACCATTGCACTGAAGGGTGTGGTACTCGATGCCACTACATGGTATGAAGATTTCGAAAGTGGAAAACTGCCTGCAGGCATGATTATTGTGGGTAAGGAAGACATATGGACAGTAACCTCTCGCCCATATTCTCTGAAAACAGATGAAAATGCTAAAGCACTCAAGGCCTATGGCTCAGAAAGCGCAACAGCTATTTCACCTTTATTGGAAATAAAAGAAGGAGAATCTCTGTCCTTTGACATGGCACGTGTATATTCCTCTAAGGGTAATCTGATTATCAAATACTCTACCAACAGAAAGGATTGGACCACCGTGAAAGAGTTTACCGTGGATGATTTCTCGGCAGACAAGGTTAGCTATGATTATAAATTTGCTCCTGTAACCATTGATGGTATTCCAGCAGGAAAATACTATATCGGTTTTGAAAGTACAGGCTGTTACATTGATAACATAGCAGGCTTTAAGTTGGCTGATGTTGCCCACGATTGGATTATCACCTCTTCCACTATTGAAGAAAAAGGCGAAGTAAACTCTGTTTTGAAGGCATCTGCCTCTATGCAGAACACCAATGTCAAGGACGAAGAGGCAGATAGCTATACTGCTACTCTTTATGTGGATGGCAAGGCCGCAGCTACCGCAAAAGCCGAAGCTATTGAAGCTGGTGAAACACAAACCTTCAATTTCAACTATACCCCTCACCAGACAGGTACTTTCAAGGCATATATTGAAATCGCTTCAGGTGAATACAAAGTTGCTTCTGATGAGACAGAAATCATAGTCAGCGAAGAAAAGGGTATAGCAGACAAACAGATAGGCGAACCAAGTAACAGAAGTCATAATGTAGCTCCAATGTCTATTTACAACTCTAACAGTGAAGCCGTACTCCTCTATCCTGCCTCTAAATTGAGTTCACTCACCAAGGGTGACAAGATTACCAAGATTTCATTCAAGGGAATCATCAGTTCCACAAACAGTTTGAATGGAAATCCACAGATCAAGGCTTGGATAGCAAACACATCCGATGCCACATTGGAAAAACCAGCATCTTCACCTTCCACAGAAGGAATGACTCAGATTTTTGATGGAGAATATGAGTTCAAGACAGTTGGCAATTCCAACGATTCATTTGATAAGGATGCTGATATATTCGTCATTGAACTGGCCGAGCCTTTTGTATATAACGGCGAGGGAATCACCATGGTATTCTCATCTCAGGCAAAGGGATGGGCATCTGTTAAGTTCCAGTGTGTCAATAATGATGAAAAACTTGCATACATGGATAAATCAGATAGTGCTCTGAGGGGTTCATTCACTTCCACAGCACTTCCTGTAGTACACTTCGGTGTAACTTATGATCCTATCACAGTTACAGGTACCGTCACAGATAAAACTACCCAAAAGGCTATTGCCAATGCAGAAGTGAAATTGGTAGCAGACAATGTAGAATACACAGCCAAGACCGATGAAACTGGTAAGTATTCTGTAGAAGTCATCAAAGTGGCACTGTCTTATGAGGCAGTCATTACTGCAGAAGGCTATAAGACTGTTAACGAAACGGCAGTGAACCTGAACACAGAAAACAACTTCACTCTGGAAAGCACCGTACCATCTGCCATCCAGGAAGTAGAAGCTGCCAAGATCAGTACAGATCATAAAGTTTATAATACACAGGGTATCCTTGTCAGCAAGAATGGCCTTGCAGGATTGAAAGCAGGTATGTACATTGTAAATGGCAAGAAGGTCTTCATTAAATAAGGATGACTTCCTAAACTGAGATTTAAAATTCTCTCTCAATATTTTTTTTGGAGGGGGTATGGTTGTTTGTGATAAGCAACCATACCCCCATTTTAATGAGAAATATTCAAATACAAGCTAAAACTTTTCACGTATAAGACAATTGTTAACTTACAGCCTTGGCGTTTTTACACCCGCATTGGCTACAAAAACATTTTCAATATTTTATAGCTAAATATACAACAAGAAAGGCTATTGGCTATAATTTCTAACGACCGAAGGGAGTGCTTCTTTAACTACTATAACTTCCGTACATGCGAAAATTCTGTCTATTATAAGAGAATCATGAACCGAAAATGAAGCAGGGGGAGAAAAAAATGAAGAATAACCGACTGGAATAATATGATGGCATTTTAACCCATTCAAAAAAAAAAGCCCCTTCCATGGAAAGAGGCTTGAACAAACAAATTCTACTTCAAAACTACTAAAAACGATTATCTTGGCAGGTTGAAAGCTTGGGTCATTTCAGCCATTTCCTCCTGGCTCATACCATCAGGCTCAAACCCCATGCACTTAGCGTTGATATATATCTTAGCACTCTTGGAGAGCACGTCGATCTGATCGAAGGCATCCATCACGTCGAGACCCTTGGCGAAGACACCATGCTTCTCCCACATTACAACATCATAGTCTTCTAACTCTTTCAAGGTGCCATCGGCAAGTTCCAGACTACCAGGCAATGTGTAAGGCACGATACCAAGGCCGAGAGGACAGAATGCCTTGGTCTCAGGAATCATACTCCAGAGCAGATTGCTCAATACGTCCTTACCCATAAACTTCTTGTTGTGACTCATGGCAATGAGTTCGATGGGATGCGTATGAACCGTAGCCTTATAGTTGGAACCTTTCTCAATAAGACGAGCATGAACCGACAGATGACTGGGTAACTCGGATGTAGGCATCACAGCATTATCGGCTATGATTTCATAGCTGGCGCAATCGTCGAGTATGCGAATGATAGAACCATTGTCCATTGGCCAACGAGCCAAATCGCGCATACGCTTACCCGTACCCTTGCAGAAGAAATAGCAACCCTTCAGCGCAGGCAAAGCTGTACCTATCTGCTTTACTTCGCTGATGGCAGGCATGGCCTTCATTTCTTCGTCTACCAAGTCGGTGATGTTGACGGTGATGTTGCCGCCATTACGCTCAGCCCAACCATTCTGCCAAAGATAACCAGCTACCTCGGCTATCTTATCCACTTCCTTCTTCAGGGCAGGACGCCCCTCTAAAACACTTTTCATTTCCTTATCGTTGTACTAAATGATTTCTACTGGTTGCAAAATTAACATGAAATAATGACTATCGACCTAAAGTTTTGATATTTTAGCCAAGACTTTTGACAAGTTACGAAAATAATTTGTATCTTTGCACGTATGAATTCATTGAATACCAACAACATCAAATGGAGCGAAAACGTCATCATTGCTGATGCCGACTATATCGACAAGGTGGCTTTCGACCTCATCGTAAACTTCGAGCGTATGATAAACCGTCGCATACAACCTGCCGACATGGCACAATGGGCTGTATGCGTGGCCCTTGACGGAGGTTTGAGAGAAGGCGAACACGAGACACAGGTGATACTCATACACAACGAGCAGTCGAAGAAGATGCAGAACTTCTGCCCCGCAGACTATGAAAAGGATCTAAATGCTCAAGCCTTTAAGGATGCTCGTCTCGGCGAGTTTGTCATCTCCTCCTATCCCACAGAAGAGAAGATGGTTGGCAAGGACGACTTCCTGGTTGACATAGCCCGCACAGTATGCAATGCCAAGGAGGTGAAAAGGGTGATGATAGTACCCAACTCAGAGGAAGGCAATGCCTACGACCTGTTGCGCGACATGTTACGCAAAGTGGACGACGAGAAGCGCGTCACTCTCTTTGCGATGCAGCCTCTTCCTGGTGGCAACTTCCGCCAAGAAATATTGGGATATTCGCTGATGAATGCCTTAGGCATATCAGCAAATGAAATAAAATGAGCTGATGAATAATCAAGCAAATGAGATTAAGTGAAGAGTGAAGAATTCAAATGCTTCGTGGGCGCAAGCCCAATTAAACATTAAACAAAACATTAAACATTAGATATAAATGAGTAGAGTACTTATGATTGGCGCAGGTGGCGTCGCTACCGTGGCAGCCTTCAAGATTGTCCAGAACCAGGACGTTTTCACAGAGTTCATGATAGCCAGCCGCCGCAAAGAGAAATGCGACAAGTTGGTAAAGTCTATCCACGATAAAGGCTACAAGATGGACATCCAGACTGCAGAGGTGGATGCCGACGACGTAGAGCAGTTGAAGGCCCTCTTCAATAGCTACAAACCAGAGTTGGTCATCAATCTCGCCTTGCCTTATCAGGATCTTACCATCATGGATGCTTGCTTGGCTTGCGGTTGCAACTATATGGACACAGCCAACTATGAGCCTAAAGACGAGGCACACTTCGAGTATTCATGGCAATGGGCATACAAAGAGAAGTTTGAACAGGCTGGTCTCTGCGCCATTCTCGGTTGCGGTTTCGACCCAGGCGTTTCGGGCATCTTTACAGCATACGCAGCAAAGCATCACTTCGACGAGATAGAAGTACTCGACATCGTAGACTGCAATGCAGGTAATCATCACAAGGCTTTCGCTACCAACTTCAACCCAGAGATCAACATCCGTGAGATTACTCAGAAGGGCCTTTGGTACAAGAATGGCGAGTGGATAGAGACCGACCCACTATCAATCCACAAACCTCTCACCTATCCTAACATTGGTCCTCGCGAGAGCTATCTGATGCACCACGAGGAGTTGGAGAGCTTGGTAAAGAACTATCCTACCATCAAGGAAGCACGCTTCTGGATGACCTTTGGCCAGCAGTATCTCACCTATCTCGACTGCATCGAGAATCTCGGCATGAGCCGTATCGACGAAATAGAATATGAGGCACCATTGGCAGATGGTTCTGGCAAGACTGCCAAGGTGAAGATCGTACCACTGCAGTTCCTCAAGGCTGTATTGCCTAACCCACAGGATCTCGGCGAGAACTACGACGGCGAGACCTCTATCGGTTGCCGCATCCGCGGAAAGAAGGATGGCAAGGAGCGCACCTATTACGTATACAACAACTGCAAGCACCAGGAGGCATACAACGAGACAGGTATGCAGGGTGTAAGCTACACAACAGGTGTACCTGCCATGATTGGCGCCATGATGTTCCTGAAAGGCATTTGGAAGAAGCCAGGTGTATGGAACGTAGAGGAGTTCGACCCAGATCCATTCATGGAGCAACTCAACCAGCAAGGTCTGCCTTGGCACGAGGAGTTTGACGGTGACTTGGAGATAGATTAATTTTATAGTGTTTAGTGTTTAATGCTTAGTGTTTACTTCATGGATAAGCACTTGACATGAGGCACTTGACATGAGGCACTAAACCACAAAAGTAAACAATAAACATTAAATAAAATGGCAAAAGAAATCAAGGAGGGAGCAAACCCCAATGAGGGTAAGCTGAAAGCCCTTCAGGCAGCCATGGCGAAGATAGAAAAAGACTTCGGCAAAGGCTCTATTATGAAGTTGGGCGATGAGCATATCGAGAATATCGAAGTGATTCCTACAGGAAGTATTGCCCTCGACATGGCCTTAGGTGTAGGTGGCTACCCCAAGGGACGCATCATCGAAATCTATGGCCCAGAGTCTTCTGGTAAGACAACACTTGCCATCCACGCCATTGCAGAGGCACAGAAGGCAGGAGGTATTGCAGCCTTCATTGATGCTGAGCATGCTTTCGACCGCTTCTACGCAGCCAAGTTGGGTGTTGACGTAGACAACCTGTGGATTTCACAGCCCGACAATGGTGAGCAGGCGCTTCAGATAGCCGACCAGCTGATCAGTTCAGCTGCGGTAGACATCGTCGTCATCGACTCTGTGGCTGCCCTGACTCCTAAGAAGGAAATTGAGGGTGACATGGGTGATAATGTGGTAGGTCTACAGGCACGCTTGATGAGTCAGGCGCTCCGCAAACTGACTTCCACCATCAGCAAGACCAACACCACTTGTATCTTCATCAACCAGTTGCGCGAAAAGATTGGTATCATGTTTGGTAATCCCGAGACTACAACAGGTGGTAATGCACTGAAGTTCTATGCTTCAGTACGTCTCGATATCCGCAAGGCTACAGCCATCAAGGACGGCGATAACGTTATCGGTAACCTGGTGCGCGTGAAGGTGGTAAAGAACAAGGTGGCTCCTCCTTTCCGCAAGGCAGAGTTTGACATCATGTTTGGCGAAGGTATTAGCCGTGCTGGTGAAGTATTCAACTTGGCTGTGGCTCACGACATCATCAAGAAGAGCGGTAGTTGGTACAGCTATAATGGTTCTAACATCGGACAAGGTGCCGACCCATCTAAGCTGACCCTGAAAGACAATCCTGAGCTTCTCGATGAGATAGAGGCTAAGGTGCGCGAGGCTCTTGCCAACGCAGAATAAGTAAGGCGTCATTTGCCCGTATGCGTATCGCTACACATACCGTGGCATCCCCATACAACATCAGAAATCCCCGACAGCAGGAAGTGATCTTGCTGTCGGGGATTTTCTTTTTGTCATACGTTTTCTCTCATAGAATGCGATAGGTGAAACATTGGTTACCTGCCTCTACACGCAGCACACAGACGCCAGATGCAGCTCTCTGTAGGGAAAGAACGGCATGGTTTCCTTCGGCTGACGTGGTCTGCTGAAGCAGTCGACCTGCTACATCATATAGTCGCAACGACTTCAGTTCTGTACCAGAGACAATGATTCTACTGCCCTCACGTCTGATGGTGAAAGAAGGAGCAGTGGTAATAATACTGCCCATAGATGTAGGCGTGCCAGGTGAGAGTGTAAGGACATCGCCCTTACGTTGTAGGTAATAGGTGGAGGCCAGCGAGTTGACAAGTTCGACCTGCTGTCCGCCTATGTCGCCCATCACCATCACACGATAGGTATGTCCATCTTCCCATGGCAAGTTGCCCTTACGTAGCCAATAGCTAAAGAGAGGCACAGACACGGAAGACGAGATAGAAGCCCAGTCGTCAATGCCCCTAACCTGCGTCTTTGCGTGAGTCATCAGGTCTTCACAGTACATATACACATTGCCTTCATAGCTACGACCTTCTGTCGTACGCAGCAAGACTGCGATTTTGAAGTTGGACATCTTAGCCACATCAACACAGCCCGACTCTATCCTCTCGTTAGAGTCATCTGCAAAAAAGACTTCAACCTGGTCCATGAGAGGCTTTTCCTGTGCCTTGAGCACTTCGATATAGGCAGCATCCTTATCGTGAATAAGGTTGACAGGATAATCCTGCGTCTCTGCAGCATCACCCGTCAGAGAGAGTTGCACCTCATAACGTCCAGGAACCAAGCTGATGGGCAGAGAAAGGCTGATGGGTATCTCTGCTTCTGTGAAGCCCTCTATCTCGGTCAACTCATCCACACGGGTATTGAGTACCACAGCCTTCCTATCATCAAGCAACTGCACCCTCAGATAACAGTCGCGAGGAACACCATTCAGGTTTTTCAATGTGAAAAAGGCTATCACCTTACTACCCTGCTCTGCTTGCCCTGACAATCGGGGCTGCGCCATCAACTGGAAATGTGCATCAGGAGCACAAATTTCTGAGATGCGTCCTCGTCCGTCAGCCAGTTCTACCTCGATGATAGGAGCCTTTTTCATAGCAAAAAATTCATCCCACGAAGCATCCTCCTGTAGAGCTACACACACGGGGACAAGACGATAATATCCATCCTCCAAACCAGAAAGATTCATCTGTACGGACAGAGCCTGATTGACCAGATAATCACTCCCCATAAAGCCTGCGTCACTTCCACCATAGAGTCGTTGAGTAAAACCGCCTATAGCGTGATCGTCGGTATAAGCCACCTGTCGGCATGTACCCTCAGCATCATAGACAGCTATGCCCACATCACCCTTAAAAGGTTTGCCCTTATTGACAAAAGAGTTCATTGCTATGGTCATCGACTGCGAAGCAAGGAAAGTCTTATCTGCTACATCCTTTAACAAGACAGAACCGCCCTCATTAAACATCAACTGAGGAGAGGTTTCCAAAAGTCCACGATCAATAGCGGGATATTTACCATTATTGGGATGTGCCAAGATGGCCATGATGGCACGATTGAAAGCCAAGGGCTTGCCCTGGAACTCGCTTCCCGTCTGCGAGAGACTCAGGTTGGTGAGCGAATAGTAGGCATCGCCCTGTCCGTCCCATCCAAAATTCATGTGGAATAGCCCATTCTCGTCAAATCCATCGGTTACCCAAGCATGGCCAGAAGCATTACCAGCAGGACGCCCTTCCAGATAAACGGGACATCCATTGAGTAATTCTTGTCGCAAGATCTGTGCAAAACGAGTTGGACCTTCGACAGCCTTGGTAGCATAAGCCGCTGTATAGTCGAAGTTCTTTTGCAAGGCCTGATACGCAAAGATGCCTTGTGTGCCACTTGACGATGGGGTGTACTGCATAAAGGAAGCTACCCCCACATCGTTCATCAATAAGGCTACAGCATCCTCTTGTTCCTCAGTCGCACGCACTGGAGGGTTATAGTCGGGCAACATATTCGCCCAATCATAGTGCGACTGACAGAAGTCGGCACTCTTCATTTCATTATAATAAGTGACGCGATACTCGTTTTTACCACTCCCCTGGGCAGGCCATTGATAGTAATACATCATCTGTGCCACCGCCGTTGCCACGCACCCACTGTAGGGATACCCCGTCAGGACATTAAAGGGATGCGACTGCCCCCATTTGCTTTTCAGCAAGGGCGATACGTTTTTGGAGTACAGCCCTGAGCGAGCACTTACCTGCACTGTCACCAGCCCTTCTTTCAGCACCTCATAGGTTTGACGATAAGACTCCAGGAGTAACTTCACACCAGGATTAGCCTGTAGCGTATCGAGGATTCCCTCGTTGCTATAGGCCAACACATCGCCCATATCATCATCGCCAGCGACAATGACAAAACCTTTGTCCTGTGCATCGTTATATATATAATAAGGTGCCAAAGCTGTAGCACGAAGCCCCTTCGCCCGTGCTTGAGCCTTCACGTCGCGAGACAGGGTGATGTACTTCTTGGCTATCTCTACAGCTTGTTGCGGATAGACATCTTTGGCATAAACCGATTGACAGACGGCTACTATCATCCACACGACCAGCAAGCATATCATAGTCATGGAGCAGCCATCTGCCAAGGAGTGGTGTTTCTTCAACATATTTTTACGTATTCTTCGTATTATAGGAAAGCAATGGTCAGACCAGCCATCACAATGCTTACCATCGACATGAGCTTAATCAGGATATTGAGTGAAGGACCAGAGGTGTCCTTGAAAGGATCGCCAACGGTATCGCCAACGATAGTAGCCTTATGGTTTTCGCTGCCCTTGCCCTCGAAATGACCCTCTTCGATCATCTTCTTGGCATTGTCCCATGCACCACCAGAGTTGGACATGAACACAGCAAGGGTGAAACCTGCTGCAAGACCTCCCGTGAGAAGTCCCAGCACACCAGCGACACCAAGCACAAGACCTACGACGATAGGGATGACGATGGCAAGGAGTGACGGGATAATCATCTCGCGCTGGGCACTACGCGTACTAATCTCTACACAACGACCATAGTCGGGGGCTGCCTTTCCTTCAAGGATACCCTTGATTTCGCGGAACTGTCGGCGTACCTCCTGAACCATCGACTCTGCAGCACGACCTACGGCACCCATCGTCAGTCCGCAGAACAGGAAGGCTGCCATGGCTCCTAAGAAGGCTCCTACAAGCACCTTAGGATTGATGAGATTGACCTGGAAGAAGTTGATAAAGTCGATGGTAGTGGCATTCGTTGGGTCGAAGATGTTGCCTGCAGCATCCATATACTGTTTGCCATTCTCCACGGCACGTATCATGGCTATCTTGATTTCCTCGATATAAGAAGCGAGAAGGGCAAGGGCTGTGAGGGCTGCCGAGCCAATGGCAAAGCCCTTGCCTGTGGCTGCAGTCGTATTGCCAAGAGCATCGAGAGCATCGGTGCGTTCGCGCACCTCTTCACCCAGTCCACTCATTTCGGCATTACCTCCTGCATTGTCGGCAATAGGTCCATAAGCATCTGTAGCCAGGGTGATGCCGAGTGTCGAAAGCATACCCACGGCAGCAATACCGATGCCATAAAGACCAGTGCTTATCGACTTTGCCGAAAGCGACATATCGAAGCCATTAGCACAGAGATAGCTCAACATAATGGCTACCGAAATGGTGACAACAGGTATCATCGTGGAAATCATTCCCGTGCCTATACCTTTTATAATAACGGTAGCAGGACCTGTCTGCGAAGCCTCTGCTATCTTCTGTGTTGGCTTATAGCTATGCGAAGTGTAATATTCTGTAGCCTGACCAATCACCACTCCTGCCACCAAACCGCTGATTACAGAGAACGACAATCCGAGCCAATTCTCAATGCCTAAGAGATAGAGAATGACAAATGTGGCTACGGCTATCAGACCTGCACTGACATTGGTGCCGAGACCGAGCGAATGAAGCAAATCCTTCATAGATGCCCCCTCCTTGGTGCGAACCAAGAAGATGCCGATGAGTGAAAGGAAGATGCCTATGGCAGCGATTATCATCGGTGCAATGACAGCACGCAGCTGCATGTCGCCATTCATAGCAAAGGCTGTAGCTCCCAAGGCTGCTGTCGACAATATCGAACCGCAATAGCTCTCGTATAGGTCGGCACCCATACCGGCAACGTCGCCCACATTGTCGCCCACATTGTCGGCAATAGTAGCTGGATTGCGTGGGTCGTCCTCAGGAATGTTTGCCTCTACCTTGCCCACAAGGTCGGCTCCCACATCGGCAGCCTTGGTGTATATTCCACCTCCCACACGTGCAAAGAGAGCCTGAGTAGAGGCACCCATGCCAAACGTAAGCATGGTGGTGGTTATAGTGACTAAGGCTGTTGCCTCGCCATCATAAACAGCATTAAGAACAACAAACCAAATGGCTATATCAAGCAATCCAAGGCCTACCACCACTAAGCCCATCACGGCACCGCTGCGAAATGCTATCTTCAATCCTTTATCCAGTCCGGTGCGTGCACCATGGGCTGTACGAGCAGAAGCATAGGTAGCTGTCTTCATACCAAAGAAACCTGCCAATCCTGAGAATAAACCACCAGTAAGGAAAGCAAAGGGCACCCATGGATTTTGCACCTTCAGAACATAAGCCATAAAGGCAAAAACGATGGCGAGCACGACGAAAACAGCTGTCACCACCTTGTACTGCTGCTTGAGGTAAGCCATAGCACCTTTTCTTACATGTTCTGCAATTTCTTTCATCCTGTCTGTACCTTCATCCTCTTTCATCATGGTGCGAAAGAAGTACCATGCCATTCCCAATGCCACAACGCTGGCTATTGGAATGAGCCAAAATACTAATGGAATGTTGTTCATAAATAATATGTTTTTGGGTTAGTAATAATTCCATTTGCTCGTTGGTATATAACGATTGTGCAAATATAAGAAATTTCTTAATACGAAAGAGGAAAAACTGAAGATTTATTTAACTAAAGTTTCGCATGTACGGAAATTATAGTAGTTAACTTCATTTGCAATCTCCTTGTCGGCTACAGAGAAGTTGAGCTCGGTGGCTGAAACAAAAAAAATCCTAACTGCTCATATTCAAACAGTTAGGATTCTGTATGGTGCGCCTGATAGGACTCGAACCTACACGGCCTAAACCACTAGATCCTAAGTCTAGCGCGTCTACCAATTTCGCCACAAGCGCATTTGCGAGTGCAAAGATACAATATATATTTCAATTAGAAGAAGAAAAATATAAAAATCTTGACTATTGTTTGCTATTTAACGATATTATTCGTACTTTTGCAACATGTTGAACCCATTTACGAGAACCTAAGATGATGAAAAAGTTTGCTATTCTAACAGTCGTTTTGCTTGTTTTCCTTGTACAAGCTACAAGGGCTAATTCTCAGCCCACATTGCCTATAGAGGGAAATGTTGTTAAAGCCTCTCACCCACTCATACAGTATATCGGGCGAGTGAGTCTCAACGACATTGCACGCTTCAACTACCCTGGTACTACCATACAAGCCAGCTTTGAAGGAACTTCCCTAAAGATGATTTGCCGCCCTATGACGGGATATTTCATGGCACAGATAGATGGGTGCGAACCCTTCAAGGTGGGATTTAATGCACCTCGCGACTCTGTCGTCACATTAGCCACCGCTTTGCCACAGGGCAAACACCACATAAAACTGATGTATGTGATGGAAGGCCTCTTCCGCAATCCCGAGTTTCATGGTTTCGTGCTCGACAAAGGAAGCCAACTTGTGCCCCCAGCCGCTCTACCCGAACGCAAGATTGAGTTTATCGGCAACTCTATCACCTGTGGCTATGGTGTAGAAAGCATGGAGATGTCAGCCCCCTTCGAAGATGAGACAGAGAATCACTGGCTCACCTATGCCAATATTGTGAGTGACAGCCTGCTGGCTCAACACACCTCGATATCACGTAGCGGCATTGGCGTTTATCGCAACTACGATGGTCCGAAGACCGGCTCTGTCGAGAACATGCCGTGGCAATACGAATATACCTTATTTAATAAGCACGACGAGAAATGGGATTTCTCCAAATATCAACCCCAGTTGGTCTGTATCAACTTAGGTACCAACGACCTCTCCACCAACAATTACGACATCCAACTCTATGAGAACAACTACCGTATGTTCCTCAAGACTGTCCGTTCGAAATATCCCGCTGCCAAGATTGTACTACTCACAGGACCAATGTTAGACGAGAAAGAGAGTAGCCTACAGCGAGCCGCACTCGACCGTATCTGCAACGATGCTCGCAAGAATGGCTTTACCCTACCCGATGATGCTGTCGTTGGCAAGAAGGGAAAAAACAAGAAAACAAAGAAGTCTGGCGATAAAGACATCTACCGCTTCGACTTCAGCTTCCAGACTGGCGACTTGGGTTATGGAGCCAGCTGGCACCCCAGCAAGTTGCAGCATCAGAAGATGGCAGGAGAGCTGTTGCCTTTCCTTCGCGACTTGATGAAATGGCAATAAAAAAACAAAGATGATATCCATGAATATTCCTACTATTTTTACTCAACCAGAAGACTTCTACTCATTAGCATGCTATACTTATATACTGTCTGGCGTGATATGTGGCGTTGTCAGATGGTTTCACATGTGTCATCCGTTCGATAGGGGGGGGAGACTTCTTCTACCCTGCTCGCCGACAGATGACATTCTTTTACACCGCAACGGCTTTGCAGTTGCCTTACGTATTGTGTCCTGGCGATCCAGGAACCTGGTTATTTGCACGAAGCTTTGGTATTCTCTACTACCCCGTGTGCTTTACCATTCTTTATCATCGCTATTTCCAAACGGATAATCCTTGGCGTCAATGGTCGGCAGTGACCTATTTCGTCACCCCGTTCCTATTGCTGGGTGGACTTTTCTTTATCATCGTTTTCCATCAGGACAATCTACTCATCCCCTACAAGTTACCATGGGAGATTGCCATGGGAGGCGTCAGCATCCTACTTTCCATCCATCTCTTCAAGGAGTGTAAATGGCTCATCAAGAAAGTAGATAGTTACCACACACAGAACTACTCCAACGAATCTGACTTCCCCTTCGCCTTTGCCAAAAAGATATTGCACCTGCCAGCCTTAGGGCTCCTCATAATGTGGACCCTGTTTATTCTTGACAACCAAATGGTCAAAGCATATATTGACCTATTTATGGCAGCATGGCAGGTTCAGTTCCTCTGCCGCATTCTGCACCCCAACAAAACGATTCACTCCGAGCAAAATAAAAACAATATGGACTTCATAGAAAACGAAAACATGGAGCGAATATTGCAGGAGAATGAATTATTCGAGAAAATCGTACAGACGGCAGATGGTCAAGTATTAGAAGAAGCCCCTATAGACGACACATCCGATAAGCCAAAACTCATCACATATAACAAGGAGAAGCTACGACTGCAGATGGAACAAGAGAACTGGGAATCGGTGAAGGACGAGGTACTCACCATCGTCAGCAAGAGATACTTAGAGCCCAGTCTGAAGAGAATAGAGGTAGTACGAGATGTCAGCACCATGAACCACACCTTGGCAGGTACCTTCATCACCCAAGTGGGCTTCTATCGACTGGTCAATGCCTTCCGTATACGCCATTATGAGCGCCTCATGGAGTCGGACACCACCGCCAATTTAGGACAGGAAGCCGCTGCCGAGCTGTGCGGTTTCAAGAACAGATGGGGACTCACCAATGCCAGAAAGCGACTCAAAGACTTCGACTACGACCTGATAGAGAAGTATGTGAGCTGAACTTTTTACCTTTTTTTACTCGACTTTCGCTTTACTCAACTTCCGCAAATAGGGATATTCAACAACCTTATCCGTATGGAGGAAAAAATGATATAAAAGCACAATATAGGTACAAAAACTGCTTGAAAGGAACAAAATCAAGGTGAACGTGCGGTGGATTTAGTTAAAAAATACTGAATCCACCGCACGTTCACGTTGAAAAACGGAGGTTCACAACAAAAAACGGAGGTTCACCATCGTTTTAAGTTTTTTACTTATTTTTGCAGTTGTAAGTAAAAAATTGTATTATTAACTGCTTCTCTTTTCTATTATATTATGGTATACATATATACTATATGATGAGCAAATTTATTAAATTGTATAAGGAAAAGTGGAGCTTAAAACCTAAATTAATTATGAAAAAGAAGTTTTATCCTATGTTGCTCATAGCAGCCTTGAGCTTGACGGCATGTACGGACGTAACTGAACCTACTGTCGATTATGGTGGAAACACATTTATCAATGACTACTCGGCATTGGTAGATGCAGTCAATAACTTGAACAAGACGCTGAAAGAGCGATTTGATGCCCTCAACACGTTGTTGAAAAACGGCATGGCAGACATTAAGTTGGCAGTAGATGCCAACACGGGTGCCATCACTGTATTGAGTGAGAACACCAAGAACGGTCTGAAAGACATCAACACATCTCTGTTTAATGGTTTCGAGGCATTGAGCCTGCAGATGACCACACTCACCGGACAGATTACTGCCCAGGGCGAGGCCATTGTATACGCCATGAACCAGAACGGCGAGATTCTGCGCCTGCAGATTGACACCACAGGCAAGCTTATCTCAGCCCAGATATTGGCTTCTGGCAATGCACTCGTAGACGTAATCAACAACCAGGGCAACACCATGGCTGAGCGCATAGCAGCCTTGACAGCTGCCGTGAAGGGCGGATTTGCCGACATCAAGGTGGAAATTGACAAGAACACTGGTGCTATCACCGCACAGGGCGAGAGCCTCAAGGCTGGTCTCAACACCATCAACACCACACTGCTCAACGGCTTCACAGCTATCAAGACCACAATAGATGAAAATGGCAACAAGATGGTGACCGCATTGAACGAAAATGCTGAGGTTCTGCGCCTGCAGATTGACACCACAGGCAAGCTCCTCAATGCTACCTTAATCGCCAAGGCTGATGCTATCATCAAGGCTATCAACGACCAGACAGCAAGCATGGAGTCTCGCTTCAATGCACTGACCACAGCTATAGAGACAGGTTTGGCAAACATCAAGGTGGAAATAGACAAGAACACTGGTGCCATCAAGCTCCTCGATGACAACACTCAGGGTAGCTTAGGCAATCTCAATACCAGCTTGCTGAAGATAGATGCTACATTGCTCGATGGCTTCACAACTATCAAGACCACAATGAACGAAAATGGCGATAAGATTGTGACCGCTATGAACAAGAATGGAGAGGTTCTGCGCCTGCAGATTGACACCACTGGCAAGCTCCTCAATGCTACCATCGTAGCTAAGGCTGATGCCATCATCAAGGCTATCAACGACCAATCAAATAGTCTGGCTGAACGTCTCAATGCACTCACCTTAGCAGTACAGACTGGTCTCGCTGACATCAAGGTAGAGATTGACAAGAACACGGGTGCCATCAAGTTCCTTGAGGAGACAACAAAGACTGGTCTTGCTCAGATCAACACCACGCTTGTTAATGGTTTCACCGAGTTGAATACCAATATCGACAACCATGGCAAAAAGATTGTAACTGCTATTGGTCAAATGAGTGATACGTTCGAAGCACAGAGCAAACTGCTCCGCCTCACCATCGACACCAGCGGCAATCTCATCGCAAGTCAACTCAAGAGCAGTATTCTCGATCTCACAACAGAATTAAAGAGCCAGACTATTACTTTGGGTAGCAAGATAGATGCCATCAACACCACCGTTGGTGCAGGACTGGCAAAGATTGAGGTTGTCAACGACAAGATCAACACCACGCTCGACCTCCGTCTCACAGCAGTGGAGAACAAACTTGGAAGCAACAACACTTCACTTGGCGAGATCAAGACAGAACTCAGCAACCTGAAGACCGCCATCGACAATGTGAACACCAACATCACCGCAGGCTACACAGCAGTAAAGGGTAGCATCGACGACATGACAGGACAGCTCACCGTTAAGTTGAGTGACAACACAACAGCCATCGTCAACATGGAGAACGGCATGAAGGATCAGCTCGTCGCTCTGAAGCAAATGATTGAGCAGCAAGGCGGCAAGATCGTTACAGCCATCGGTAAGAATGGTGACGTCATCGTAGCAGCAGTCAACGCTCAGGGCGGCATTATCGGAACAGCCATCACCACACAGAGTGGAGAGATCAAGGGTTCTATCACAGGTTTGGAGAACGGCATCAAGAATGCCATCACCCAGCAGACTACCGACATGAATCTCAAAATTGCAGGAGTGGTTGATGCTATCAAAGCACAGACCGCCGCTCTCAACACTGCTATCGCTAATGGAGTTAGCAAGGTTGTAAAATCTAACACCAAGTTGCAGAATGCCCTTACCACAGCCATTAATGAGCTGAAGGACAAGCAGGACGCCAACTCACAGGCCATGCTCAAGCAGTTGGAAAAGATGGCTGCCGACAACGGAATCTATCAAGATCCAGCCGACAAGACCTCTGTATACATGGAACCAGCTATGTGGGCAGCAGTCAATGCAAATCCAGAACTGAAGAAAATCATCTCTGACATGCTTGAGGTACAGAAGCCTACTATCCTGTGCAACGCCTACTATTCAGCTTATACAGGCACGGTACAGAACAACAACTTAATCAAGGTAAATACCGAGCAAGTTGTTTCAACAACAGAAGTTGTGGCAGGTACACTCCAGCCCATGCAACTCGCCAACGGCAAGAAGGTTATCAGAATAGCCAAAGTGCCAGAGCAGATGAATTATAATATTACTTCAACCGTTAAGAACATCTTACACATCCTTTACGTGGATGCCAAAGGAAAGAATAGCCTCTCCTATGGAGGAGTCAGCAACACATTGCTTAACTTGACTACCTATAAAGATGGAGTCATCATGTCGGTTTTGAAGTGCAACTTTTACTTGGAAAATGATGCTGATGCAACAGGAACTCCATCTTTCGAGTATCCCGAATAAGTAAGAATCTGCAGAAAGAGCATGAACATCTCATGCCGATATGCTACCGCATTACAAATTCAAAGCAGTTACAATTATGAGAATAAAACGTTTAACCTTGGCAGTCGCCGTCTTAGCGACGGCTGCCACACTCCAAGCACAAACCTACAATGATACGGTGCGTACTCACACTTGGTCGGTTTACATCCAGGGAGGAGGAACTCTGTATCATGGCATGAGGGGTATGGACGAGATAGCTAAAAGAAAGCACATCATGCCCTTCGGAGGTGTCGGAGTGAAATACAATATCAAGCCCTGGGTAAGACTGGGTTTGAACTTAGAGTACGACATGCTGAGGTCGTTAGACAAGGGCATGCTCTCTACCACAACGAACAGGGATTATGAGATAAAAGATCCTTCTACAGGAAAGACCTATCCTACGACCTTGGAGACCAAGATGGACAGATTCCAAAATCGCTACACCATGCAGTACGCCATGGCAGACCTGAATGTAGACTTCAACATCATGGAGTTCTGGCACAACCGCAAGGCTCAGCAGCTCAACCTCTGGTTAGGAGTCGGTGTAGGTTATCTGCGCGGCTGGAGCCGCAACTCCACCACCTTCTCTTACCGAGAGATGGCTGTTGCCAAGGGTGAGGGATACTACAATGTCTACACCCACGACTACATGAAGAGTCATGCCTTCAACGAACATGTTGACGCGATGTATATCCCGGCAACCCTGTCGTTGGAATACGACCTTTCCTCTCGCTGGACAGCAGGCGTATTCGGCAGATACAGCTATCTGCCTCTCAACAAGGACTTGACTCCTAAGGGAATGTACAGTGCAGGAGTGGTTCTTCGCTTCAACTTCGTCAGCAAGGTGATGCCAAGCAACAAGGCCCGCTACTACAAGGCTCTGAGAGATCAGGCCGAAATGAAGGAAGCCTACGAAAAGCAATTGGCTGAAAAGCAGCGTGCATACGACGGATTGTCTGAGAGTCTGAAGGCTTGCCGCAAGGACAATGCCGAGCTGCAGTCATTGCTCGACGACTGCGAGAAGTCGAAGAAGGTGAAGTCTTACGAGGTATTCTTCACCGTAGACAAGACCAACATCACGACTCAGGAAAGACTTCGCTTGAAGAAGTTTATCAACACCCTGAAGGAACAGGGCGACTACAAGCTTACCATCATCGGTGAGGCTTCGTCGGACGGAGTTTCTTCAAAGAACTACAAACTCAGCGAGGGTCGTCTGAACAATGTTGTCAACTTCCTGAAGAAACAAGGCATCAAGGACTTCGACATCAAGTTGGAGAAGGCCATTGGCGACAGCAACGGCTGTCCTAAGGAGGAATGCCGCCGAGTTTTGATTACTGTTGAGTAACAAATAAGGATAAATCTTTTCTTTAAAGCCGTCACAGGAGAACACTTCTCTCTGTGGCGGCTTTTTAACGTACACCCTTTGTTAGGTTCTCGCTTTCGACATTCTGGCACATCACTGCCTCTCTGTATTCCTTTCCCTTCACTCGCAATACGACATGTCGAGCATCTACCTTCTCTACATTTCTGAAGAACATTCCCCAGCAAGGAAAGACGGGCCATTCGTTCGTAGGACGATTCACAAACCATGCAGGCAGTTCAGGATCGTCGATACCACGAAACTCAAGATGGCAATGTCTCAAGACCACCTGGCGTGTAGGAGCCATGCCCCAACTCTTCACCGAAAGCGCCATGCGCGTAATGTCTACAGCCTTCAAATGTTCTACGACGATACTGCCACAGGTATTGTCATCACCGAGCGTAACACAGAGAGGTGACAGCACGCGCTCTACCCTATTGCGACGAATCAAGATACGATCCATGTGACCTGGGGCTTTTCCCCAAGCACCAGGCTCTAAATTGATGGCATGTTCGGAGTTAGTACGTTGAGAAGTGATATGCGGGAAACGCCCAGGTCCGTAGATATGGCAGTCGGCCACCTCAAGACCTACAGAAGGCATTATCATACGAATGCCGTTGCACGAAGAATTAAGAACACAACGGCTTATCTTCATATTTTCCCAATAGCCACCTGCTATGGCGTCGTCGCCAGTATAAATACGGCATCGCTCTATCTTGACATCGTGACTACCGCGGATGTGGATACCGTCCCATCCTCCCTCAATAGAGAGATTGCTAAACGTAGACTGATCGAGAAGGTAAGCCAAAAAAGCATAATTGGCAGAACGCTTCACCTGGAAGTTGCGCATCTTCATATTGCGACATCCTGCAAGGAGCACCGTATGTGGTCCACGCATGTGCTCCTCGCCAAGAGGATTTCGCACATCGCCACCATCGATACATCCTTCGCCCTCTATGCCTGCGCCATCACATCCTACGCCCAAGATCATAGCCTTAGACCACTGCTCATCGGTAGCACTGTTGTAGTTGACAGTACCCTGTCCACTCTCATACCGCGAGAGGTCCAGATCGGTGGTAAGCGAAGAATAGTCAGTCAGGCGATTAGAACCCAGCAGTACGGCACCGCGATTCAGCCGCAACGTCACGCCCGACTGTAAGAAAACGCTTCCCGTCGTAAAAGTGCCCTGAGGCACTTCTACGACTCCGCCACCCTTGGCAGCGCAGTCGCGTATGGCCCGGTTTATTGCATCAGCATTATTCTGCGTTGTGTCGTTGGGTACAGCACCATAAGCAAGGATGCTTACCACGATAGCTAACAAAAAATTCATACGTTTCTTTTCGTTTTACTGATCCTTCAGCCAGTCTCTATCCCTTTCGTCGTCCTCGGTAAAGTTTTTATCATCAAAGAGGCTCGTTTGCCCTGTCAGTTCGTCGATAATCTGTTGCTGACTCTTGCCAGCATCAGGGTCGAGATTCTCTGTTGTTGCTTTCGTCTTACTGGAAGTAGAGACAGACTCGCCTGCGCCAATACGCTCATCGCTCTCCTGAGCCTCGTCAGAACCCTCATCGGCTTCTGGTTCAGGGAAGCGAGTAGGCTCTAACTCCTCTATAGAACCGATGTTCCAAGTGGAGAGTCGTTTACCCTTAGCCTTGAAACTCTTCTGGGCGATAAACTGCTCGGCGTCGATCTCTTCGGCTGGTCTGACAGCATCTACACCACCATAGGTGACACTGATGCGTGGATACACCGTATCGGTGAGCAGGATGAGTTTGCTGTTAGGGTTCTCACCCAGGAAGTTCTGATGACGCTTGGTGGCGTCCATGGTGAATCGCTTGATATAAGGATAGCCCTCATTGTCGGCATCATAGAGGATGGCTGTCCACACCTTGTGCTCATCCCATTTCTCCAGTCTGAGGATATTGTCCTCGTAGTGGTTATTGGGGTCGAAGTTGGTGATGTAGAACTCGCCATTATCGAGTACTACCAAGATATATTCATCGTCATTAAACTCGCCAAGGAATCGTCCGTTCTCATCATAGTTGATACGGTTGACATCGGGATCAAACCACACCTTTCTACCTCCTAAAGTACTATGTCCGTGACTCTTCAGTCCGATGCGTCGTATGACTCGCTTGGTTAGCAGATTGCCTTTAGCAGCACGTCCCTTGATAAGGATATCCGAGAAGTCTTTCTCGAGAAAGATGCTTTGGCGCTTCTTTGTGAGGTCGGGTTCCATGGTCACCTTGATTACCTCTGCCTCGCCATTGGGGTTGGCAGTAAAGTAGATGACACGGCTGCTCGGTGTGCCCTGTGTGATGTCATACATCTTGTCGCGCGTCATGGCAGTAACATTGAATCGCTTGATGAAGTAGTCGCCCTGCTTACCATCACGATACACACAGTTGTAGATGGTGCGCTTGTCGTTCTTCTTGAACACCTGTACGTGGAGCACGTTCTTGCCCACAAATATCTTGTCTGCCACCTTAGTAACCTTAAACTTACCATCCTTGTAGAAGATAATGATATCGTCGAGGTCGGAGCAGTTGCACACCAGCTCGTCTTTCTTCAGTCCTGTACCCACAAAACCTTCCTGACGGTTGATATAGAGTTTTTGGTTGGCCTCCACCACCTTGGTAACCTCAATGGTGTCGAAGTTTCTTATCTCCGTGCGACGTGGATGCGCCTTGCCATACTTGCCTTTGAGGTATTCGAACCAGTTGATGGTGACGTCAGTCATGTGCGCCAAATCGTTCTCTATCTCTGCCAACTCGGCCTTGATCTTGAGCAACAGTTCGTCGGCCTTGTCCTTGTTGTATTTCAGGATGCGCTGCATCTTGATCTCCAGTAGGCGGAGAATATCATCGCGAGTAATCTCTCTGTGCAAGACATACTCTACCATGCCCTTGCCATCCACCTCTGCAGTGAAGAGCTTATCCTTGAAAGGCTCCAGGCGAGAGTCGATGAAAGCCACCGCCTCGTCTTGGCTCTTACTCTGCTCAAACTTGCGCTCTTTATAGATACGCTCCTCGATAAAGATACGTTCGAGAGAAGAGAAGAAGAGCTGTTCCTCCAGTTCGCCCTTACGAAGCATGAGTTCCTTGCGCAGTAATCCCATCGTGCGGTCCACACTGTGGCGCAGCACATCACTCACAGTGAGGAAGCAAGGTTTATTGTCCTCAATGACACAGCAGTTGGGCGATATGTTTATCTCGCAGTCACTGAAGGCATAGAGCGCATCCATGGTCTTATCCGACGAGGTGCCGGGAGCCAAGTGCACAAGTATCTCCACATTGGCAGAGGTAACGTCTTCTATCTTTCGTGCTTTGATTTTTCCCTTTTCCACAGCCTTGGTGATGGAGTCGATCAAACTTCCTGTGGTCTTGCTGAAAGGTATCTCGGTGATAACGAGGGTCTTGTTGTCGAGTTTATCGATTTTGGCACGCACCTTGAGCACACCCCCACGCTGACCATCATTGTATTTACTCACATCGATGGCTCCGCCTGTAGGGAAGTCGGGGTAGATGGTGAAAGGCTCACCCTTGAGGTAGTGTACGGCAGCATCACAAAGTTCGTTGAAGTTATGGGGCAACACCTTACTGCTCAGTCCTACGGCAATACCCTCTGCACCCTGTGCTAAGAGTAAAGGGAACTTGGCAGGCAGCGTGATAGGCTCCTTGTTACGACCATCGTAAGAGAGTTGCCAGTCAGTGGTTTTAGGATTGAACACCACGTCGAGCGCAAACTTAGACAAACGAGCTTCTATGTAACGAGGTGCAGCAGCACGGTCGCCCGTGAGGATATTTCCCCAGTTACCCTGTGTGTCGATGAGCAGGTCTTTCTGTCCCATCTGCACGAGGGCATCGCCAATAGAGGCATCGCCATGAGGATGAAACTGCATGGTGTGACCCACGATATTGGCCACCTTATTATATCTACCATCATCCATGCGCTTCATGGAGTGCAGAATGCGTCGCTGCACAGGCTTGAGTCCATCCTCGATATGGGGCACAGCACGCTCCAGGATGACGTAGGAAGCATAGTCGAGGAACCAGTTCTGGTACATACCGCTGAGATGGCGCACGGCAGATGCGTCAAATCTGTTGACAGGCTTGTAATCGGAATGTTGTTCTGCTGCTTCGTCCTCGGGAGTCACACCCGCAGCTTCGTCTACTGATTCCGCTGATTCAGCCGATTCCGACGCATGAGGTTCTCCACCCTTGAGAAGTTCGTCTTTGTCTTTAATTTCGTCGCTCATAGATAGCTTTTAATACTTATTTTATATATTTTAGGCAAAAATACAAAGAAAATTCGAGAAAAAGGCGTATCTTTGCCGAAAATTTTGAAAATTATAAGATTTCATCATGGCACAAGAAGATGTTTTTAAAAAGATTGTAAGCCATTGCAAAGAATATGGCTTCGTGTTTCCAAGTAGTGAGATTTATGATGGTTTGGCAGCCGTTTACGACTACGGTCAGAATGGTGTCGAGCTGAAAAACAATATCAAGCAGTACTGGTGGCAGAGTATGGTATTGCTACACGAGAACATTGTAGGTCTCGATGCAGCGATTTTTATGCACCCTACTGTATGGAAGGCTTCAGGACACGTAGATGCCTTCAATGACCCATTGATAGACAACCGCGACTCCAAGAAGCGCTATCGTGCAGACGTACTCATCGAGGACCACATGGCCAAGTATGAGGAGAAGATCGCCAAGGAGATAGCTAAGGCACAGAAACGCTTCGGCGACAGCTTCGACGAGGCTCAGTTCCGCGCCACCAATCCTCGCGTCTTGGAGAATCAGAAGAAGTTTGACGATCTCCACGCCCGCTATACAGAGGCTATGCAGGGTCCTAACCTGGAGATGCTGAAGCAGATCATCGAGGACGAAGGCATCGTATGCCCTATCAGCGGCACCAAGAACTGGACCGATGTTCGCCAGTTCAACTTGATGTTCTCTACCCAGATGGGTGCTGCCAGCGATGCTACAAGCAAGGTTTATCTCCGTCCTGAGACAGCCCAGGGTATCTTCGTTGACTATCTGAGCGTTCAGAAGACAGGCCGCATGAAATTGCCATTCGGTATCTGCCAGATAGGTAAGGCATTCCGCAACGAGGTAGTGGCTCGCCAGTTCGTATTCCGTATGCGCGAGTTCGAGCAGATGGAGATGCAGTTCTTCTGCCAGCCAGGCACAGAGATGAAGTGGTTTGAGTACTGGAAGAAGGTTCGTTTGGCTTGGCACGAGGCTCTGGGCATGGGCAACGAGAACTATCGTTACCACGACCACGAGAAGTTGGCTCACTATGCTAACGCAGCTACCGACATCGAGTTTAAGATGCCATTCGGCTTCAAGGAGGTAGAGGGTATTCACAGCCGTACCAACTTCGACCTGTCTCAGCACGAGAAGTTCAGCGGTCGCTCTATCAAATACTTCGACCCAGAGAAGAACGAGAGCTACGTACCTTACGATGTAGAGACATCTATCGGTGTTGACCGTATGTTCCTCAGCGTAATGTGCCACTCTTACTGCGAGGAGAAGCTTGAGAATGGTGAGAGCCGCGTAGTACTGAAGTTACCAGAGGCATTGGCACCAGTGAAGTGTGCAGTGTTCCCTCTCGACAAGAAATATGGCTTGCCAGAGTTGGCGCATGAGATCGTAGACGAGCTGAAGTTCCACTTCAATACACACTATGGTGATCCAAAGGACTCTATCGGTAAGCGTTATCGCCGTCAGGATGCCATCGGTACACCATTCTGTATCACTGTCGATCACGAATCTCCTAATGACCATAAGGTAACACTCCGTTATCGTGACACCATGAAGCAGGAGCGTGTAGCTATCAGCGACCTTCGTGGCATCATCGAGGAGCGCGTGAGCATCACCAGCGTACTGAAGAAGCTTGGTAAGGAAATCAAGAACTTCTAAACTGAATTCAGGAAATATCAAATACTCATCAATGATTTTGAAGAATTTGAAATATTTGTTTCTGCTTATGATGTCGACATTCGTGCTGACATCATGTAGCGAAACCGATGAAGAAAGCAACTCTGAGTATGCCGACTGGCAGGCTAAGAACGAGACTGCTTTTGCTGAAATACTCGCCAAAGCCAAGCAGGAAGGCGAAGCCAACAACTGGTACATCTATCGCACATGGAGCATGGAAAACCAGACGGGCTATGAGGATAATAACAAAAATCCTATTACACCCACCTACAAGGAGTTGGAAGACAACATCGTGGTACAGAAGCTGAAGCAGGGCGAGGGCTCTGCTGTCAACCCCCTCTACACCGACTCGGTAATGGTAAGCTACAAGGGAATGCTCATGAACGACCATGTCTTCGACAGCAATTTCACTGGCGACTACGACGCTCAGAAGGCACAGACCACCAACTTCCTAACCAAAGACTTGGTGGATGGTTTCATCACTGCCCTTATGAAGATGGGGCACATTGGCGATCATTGGATGGTCACCATGCCCTACAACCTCGGCTATGGTTCTCAGCAGAGCAGTAGCTCAACCATTCCTGCCTACTCGATGCTGAAATTTGAGATTGTACTCAAAGGATGCTATAAAAACAGAAAATGGATTAAGAAATAACAACTCTTTTGCCCTGTGTCCCTTCGGCACGGGGCTTTTTCTTTTTTACTTGCTTTTTTAGCAAATCTGCCCAAAAAAACGAAAGTACTTGCGTTGGGCATCGCAAGTACTTTCGTTGGCAGTTGAGAGTACTTTCATCGGCCATCGCAAGTACTTTCATTTTTTAGGGCTGTTTTTTGCCTACAATCAGCAGCATGCCACCACGTTGTTCTTCATACCATAGATATCATGCAAAAATCAATTCTAAAAAAATGTTGCAAACCATAAACAACTGTTTGTGTTCGCACACATTTTGGGGATAGAAGTAAAAAAAATGTTATTTTCATGCAAAAAAACAGGCAAAAATATGGTGGATTACAAGAATAGCCGTATCTTTGCATCAGAATTATAAGTTTTAGTTTTTTAGTTAGGTAATAGATTGTGATAGGTTATTAGTTAAAGGTAAATAAGAGATTGTTATTCAAGGACGACAGGTATTAGAATCTATCAAGGTAATTAGAGATTGTTATTCAAGGACGACGAAAAAGATTTTTAGTTAATAAAGAAAAGCAAACAATGCTTTTCATCCGAAAAATCAAACCCAATAGATAGAGGTTGCTGAAAGGTAAAAAAGATCTGTTTTTTGGGATTAAAAAAGAAATTAAACATTCATATTCATAAAGATGGCGATTCCTTTTAGGAGGGATCGCCATTTTTCTCGCTTTAGAGTTTGTACATATTATGTTATATAGCAAAAAGACAGAATATCTGATGGAATCGATTCGCGCGGGACGCTCCATGCACCGCAGCGAGAAGCTCAACCTCATCGTAGGACTGAGTATTCCCTCCATGTTGGCACAGATTTCCACAGTCATGATGTTCTTCATCGACGCTTCTATGGTGGGCCATTTGGGTGCAGAGGCTTCTGCAAGCATAGGCCTCATCGAGTCCACCACATGGCTTATCGGTAGCCTGCTGAGTGCCTTTGCCACTGGTTTTTCGGTACAGGTGGCACACTTTATTGGTGCCAACGACTTCGGCAAAGCCCGTCAGGTGTTTCGCCACGCCTTGCTCTGTGGCATCATCTTCAGCATTCTGATTGCCCTCATAGGCGTGGGCATTCATGCTCCCCTTCCACTATGGCTGGGTGGAGGTGCCGACATCGCAGCCAACTCATCGGCTTATTTCTTGGTTTATAGCCTCGTGCTACCCTTTGTCTACTTGTATCACATGTCGGGCATGATGCTCAAGGCAGCTGGCAACATGCACACGCCCAGCGTCATGGCCATACTGATCTGCCTGTGCGATGTGGTGTTCAATTATTTCTTCATCTACGTCTTACACATGGGTGTCGTAGGCGCAGCCTTCGGAACTGCTTTAGCTTACGTATGCATCTCGTTGCCCAACCTTTGGCAGGCTGCTTGCCACAACAAGATTCTCAACCTACGACAGGACAAGATTCGTTTCAGCTGGGTGCGCGAATACGTACACAATGCCTTCAAGATAAGCATCCCCTTAGCCATACAGAACATCCTGATGAGCGGTGCACAGATTGTCAGCACCATGATTGTGGCACCATTGGGTAACATCGCTATTGCAGCCCATTCGTTTGCCATCACCGCCGAGAGCCTGTGCTACATGCCAGGCTATGGCATTGGCGATGCAGCCACAACGCTCGTTGGTCAGACACATGGCGCTGGTCGCATCGACCTGTGCCGCAAGTTTGCCTATATGACCGTAGGCCTCGGCATGGGCGTGATGGCAGTGATGGGACTCATCATGTATCTCTTTGCACCAGGCATGATGGCAGTGCTCTCACCTGTCGACGCCATCTGCGACTTAGGCACACGCTGTCTTCGCATCGAGGCTTTTGCCGAACCATTCTTTGCTGCCAGCATCGTGACCTATTGTGTATGCGTGGGAGCTGGCGACACCTTCAAGCCCGCCGCCATCAACTTAGGAACGATGTGGCTGGTGCGCCTCACCCTGGCTTACGCTCTCTCACAGAGCTATGGGCTGGAAGGTGTATGGATAGCCATGGCCACCGAACTTACCTTCCGAGGCATTCTGTTCCTCATCCGCCTCTATCGTGGTAGCTGGATGAACAGCTTTCACACTTCTACAACTATCGAAAACAGAGCCTAATGTTAGGGAAATGTTAGTGGAATGTTAGTTTAATGTTAAGAAAGCAAGCATTTGGAAAGTTTTTTTTCAAAACGCTTGCTTTGTCACTAGAATTATGGTAATTTTGCAGTATCAAGTTTGTGATAGAAAGACAAATACACATTATTATATATATAAAAACAACATCAGCTATTATGAAACTTAAGAAATTTTTTGCTGCAGCCATCGTGCTGCTTACTGCCGGACAGGCCATGGCTCAGATGATGCCCCCTATCCCGGTAGACAAAGATGTGAGAATAGGCCATTTGGACAATGGTCTGACTTATTACATCCGACACAACAGTTTCCCTGAGCATGTAGCCAGCTTCTACATCGCACAGAAAGTAGGCTCTATCAATGAGAACGACGACCAGCGCGGTTTGGCACACCTTTTGGAACACCTCGCCTTCAATGGCTCAGAGCACTTCCAGGGCAACAGCCTACAGGAGTACTTGCAGAGCATCGGCGTGGAATATGGTCGCAACCTCAACGCCTACACCTCTATCGAGAAGACTGTTTACTACTTCACCGACGTGCCCACCACACGCACATCGGCAGTAGACTCATGTATGCTCATCCTCAAAGACTGGAGCAACGGCATCTCACTCACCAAGGAAGCCATCAACGACGAGCGCGACGTGGTGCACAACGAGTACCGTATGCGCATGGTAGGACAGCAGCGCATCCTGGAGCGTGCCCTGCCTAAACTCTACCCCAACTGCAAGTATGGTGTACGCATGCCTATCGGACTGATGAGCGTCATCGACGGCTGCGACCCTGAGACCCTGCGCGCCTACTACCGCAAATGGTATCGCCCAGACAACCAGGCTGTCATCATCGTCGGCGACGTGGACGTAGACCATATCGAGGCTCAGATCAAGAAGCTCTTCGGAGGCATCAAGGTGCCTGCCAGTGCTGCCAAAGTAGTCCCCGTGGAAGTGCCCGACAACAACCAGGCCATCTACGTGGTAGACAAGGACAAGGAGCAGCAGATGGGCATCTTCCAGATCTTCATGAAGCACGAAGCCACACCCGACTCGCTGAAGAACGGTGTCGACTATCTGCTCAAAGGCTATATGAACAACCTCTTTGCCAGCATGATGAATGCCCGCTTCAGCGAGAAATCGCAGGAGCCCGACTGCCCTTATCTGCAGGCAGGAACCCGCATTGGCGACTATCTGCTCTCAAGCACCAAGGAGGCGCTCACTTCCTTCGGCGCTGCCAAGGACGGCCAGATGAAGGAGGCTTATGCCGCCGTGATGCGCGAACTGAAGCGTGCACACGACTTCGGCTTCACTGCCACTGAGTATCAGCGTGCCAAGGATGAGTTTATGAGCCAGATGGAGAAGGCTTACACCAATCGCGACAAGATGAAGAACGAACAGTTCACCACTCAATATGTGGACAACTTCACCAGCAACGAGCCTATCCCTTCGGTAGAGGACGAATATCAGATCTATCAGATGCTGGTGCCTCACATCCCTGTAGAGGCTGTCAACCAGTACGCCAAGCAGTTGATTTGCGAAACCGACACCAACCTGGTGTCACTCGTCATGATGCGCGAGGCCGACGGTGCTGTTTATCCTACCGAGCAGGAGCTTGCCGACATCGTGAAGCAGGTGCGCGGCGAGAAGCTCGAGGCCTATGTGGACAATGTGAAGCAGGAGCCTCTCATCGCCCAGAAGCCTAAGGCGGGCAAGATCAAGAGCACAGCAGAAGACAAGAAGCTGGGATTCAAGACCCTCACCCTCTCCAACGGTGCCAAGGTGGTACTGAAGAAGACCGACTACAAGGACAACGAGATACAGTTTGCTGCCACAGCCAACGTAGGTTACGCAGCACTCGACAAGGCCGACTACACCTTCGCCTTCATGGGCGGCATGCTGCTCAACGCCAGCGGTCTGGGCCAGTTCTCAAGCAACGACCTCGAGAAAGCCCTCGCAGGTAAGCAGGCAAGCGTGGCTTACACCGTCAGTCCTTTCAAGCATGGACTCTCAGGCAACTCTACTCCTAAGGACATCGAGACCCTCATGCAGCTCATCTACCTCAAGATGACAGCGCTGAGCAAGGACGAGAAATCGGCTGCCAACCTCCTGAGCACCATCAAGACCGCTCTTGCCAACCAGAGCAAGAACCCAGAGATGGTTTACCAGGATTCGCTGCAGAGCACCATCTACATGGGCAACAAGATGGCACGCATCCCTAAGACCGAAGACCTCGATGCTGTCAACTACGACCGCGTGCTCGAACTGGGCAAGCAGATGTTCACCAATGCCAAGGACTTCACCTTCTTCTTCGTGGGCAACTACGACGAGGCCACTCTCCTGCCACTCATCGAGCAGTACATCGCCTCTATTCCAAACAAGGGCGCGAAGCTGAAGAACAAGGCTATCCCTGTAGCTACAGGCGAGGTGAAGAACATCTTCACCAAGAGCATGGAGAACCCAATGTCGCAGGTGACCGAGATATGGTATGCCAAGACTCCTTACACCCTGCAGACAAGCGTGCTCGCCGACATCTCTGCACGATTGCTCCAGATGGACTATCTGCGCAACATACGCGAGAAGCTGAGTGCAGCCTACCATGCAGGAGCCGAGGCAAGCATGGAGCTCGACTGGAACGGACAGCTGGCACTCAGCCTGACCGGCAGCGCACAGCTCAACCCCGAGAAGCTCGACGAGGCTCTGCCTTACTTCTTCTCTGGTCTGAAGAATACCGTAGAGCAGCCTAACACCGGCGACCTGCAGAAGATCAAGGAGATTCTGACCAAGCAGGCTTCGGTAGACGCCAAGACCAATGGCTACTGGACTGGCATCCTGCGCAACTATGTCATCAACGGCATCGACCTGCACACCGATTACGTGAAGACGGTAAGCAGCGTCGACGGCAAGGCTATAGGCGACTTCCTCAAGAATATCGTCCTCAAGCAAGGCAACCACCTGGAAGTCATCATGAAGGCTACCAAGGAAGAGGCTGGAAAATAAAAGCTCAATGAACTTTTCTGAAATGGGAAATTAAAGAAGTTAAAGCCAAATGCTTTATGGCTAAGTATTCAACCAAAAAGACTATTGGCTTTAACTTCTAACAACCGAAGAGAGTGACAACTTCTTGAACCTCTCAACCCTGAGAAAATAAAATAAAAACTATAAAAGGTCCCGCTGACAGAATTTTAGTTCTGCAACGGGACCTTTTACTTTAGACGGGAAATCTTTCCCGTAATGTCAGTTCTTTAGTGTTTTCTTGAGAAACAATCTCATCTTTTGTTTTTAAGCTCTTCTTCTAACCTTGTTAGCGAGGGCTTCACGTCGGTCATGAAGAATCTGCTGGCATTTGTCCTGTGCAAGATTCTCTACCTCTGCATTGACCTTAATTAAACTATAATCCATAACCTATTGCGATTTGTAATATTGCAAAGATAAAACATTCCTATTACAAGATACAGAAAAAAAGAAAAAAATTGCTACGGAAAACCTGTTTTTTTGACTTAAATCAATGAAAAATAGGGAAAAACCTATTAAAAATATACCTTTTCCCTTCGCCATCTGCGCTTTTTTTGCGAAATTTGTACCCGATAAATGAGAAAACTCCATACAAATCTTCGTAGAAGAAAAAGAAGAGAGAATAAAACAAAACTTGAAAACAACAAGAAAGTATCAAGAAAATGAAGAAAGTATTCATGATGGTTGCCCTTGTGATGGCATGTACCACAGGCAGCCTTGCCAGCGAAACAGTCGCTGAAAACGTATCTACAGCCGAGATGTGTAGCCTTTCTGCTAAAAAAACAACCAAGAAAAAGAAGGCTACCACCAAGAAAAAGTCTACAACGACAGCGAAAAAAACAACCACGGCTACAGCAACCAATACTGCAACAACCGCAACGACTACTACAGCTACAGCAGTAGCAAAAGACTCTTCCAAGACAAGTACTACTACTGTCGATACAGCTAACGCAAAGTCTTCGGCTGCTACATTGATATCTGGTCTCTTGGGCTACGCTGGCGAAAACAGCAGCACCACAGGCTCCTCAACAAGCAAGGTTGGAAGCATCGTGGGAAGCATCCTCGACAACATAATCGGTTCTACCACCTTCAAGAAGACTGATCTCTGTGCACACACATGGAAATACAAATCACCAGGTTGCGCCTTTACCTCAGAGAATCTGCTGGCGAAAGCGGGTGGCGAAGTCGCTGCCAAGAAGGTTGAGGACAAGTTGAGCGGTTATTATCAGAAAGCAGGCTTCAACAGTTCCAACACCTATATCAAGTTCAATGAAGATGGTTTCTTCAATGCCAAGATAGACGGCAAGTCATGGAGTGGCACCTACACCTTCGACGAAAAGACCCATGCCGTCGACCTGAAGGGCCGCCTGCTGCTCAGTCTTTCGGGTTACGCCACAAAGACCACATCGGGCATCAGCCTCCTCTTTGAATCGAAGAAACTGCTTACCATCATCCAGACGCTTACAGCCCTGAGCGGCAACACTACCCTCAGCACAATCGGTGAGATTTCTAAGAACTACGATGGTGTGCGCGTAGGTTTCGATATGAGCAAATAAAAGAGATTGAATAAGAAACCACGTTTGCTGACCAAAGGGTAAAGCTATTAAAGTTAAAGGATGACTAAAGCCACCCTTTTACTACTTTACTACAAATTTGAAAATTCTAATTCAACTTTCGCAAATGGGGAAGTTAAAGAATTTAAAGAAGTTAGAGAAGTTAAAGCCATATGCTTTATAGCTAAATATACAACAAAAAGGCTATTGGCTATAACTTCTTTAACTACTATAACTTCCGTACATGCGAAACTTCAGTCTCTAATTCTTGAAAAAAAATAATCCCTTTAATCAAGAACTAAGAATACATTCCAAAATTCTCTAATTCTTGAAAAAAACAATCCTTTAATCATTGACCGCTGCGACTTGCATCACGACGTCCTTTTTGGGACGATCCCCTCGAAGGGTTTCACAATTCTGTATCTTTTCCACTACGTCAAGACCTTCTTCCACCTCACCAAACACCGTATATTGTCCGTCGAGGAATGGAGTTCCGCCTTGTTCGGTATAAGCCTTTACCTGCTCATCGGTAAACTTAGGATATCCTTGCTCTTTGCAGCGGCTACGAGTCTCGTCGGCCAACTGGTCTTGCAGTTTCATAAGTCCTTCACGATCACGGCTACGTCTGAGATTCATGATTTCCTCATGATGGTCGCGTGCCAGCTGATTAAAGATTTCCTGTTCTGCCTGCATCGCCATTTGTTTCTCCATCTGTCGGAGTTCATTCAGCTTATAAGCTTTACCCCATACTATATAGAACTGGCTTCCACTACTCTCGCGCTGAGGATTCACTTCATCACCCAAACGAGCCGCACTCAGAGCACCACGCTTATGGAAGAAGCGAGGACAGTCTATCTCGGCAGGAATCGTATAATCTGGTCCACCCGTTCCTAACATCTTACCTTTAGGTGCATTTTTGCTTTCTGGGTCACCACCTTGTATCATAAAGTCTTTGATGACGCGATGGAAGAGCGTACCATCAAAGTATCCTTCCTTAGCCAATTTCAAAAAGTTGTCACGATGAAGTGGTGTTTCATCGTAAAGACGCACCTTGATGTCGCCTTCTGTTGTCTTAATCAATACTTTTGCCATATCTTGATTTATTTATAATATTCCTCCCACTGCTTCATCGCCTCTTTCCAATCGGTCTGCTCACCATCGGCAATGGCCTGCTGCTGGCGCTCAGCCTCATCACGTGCTTTATCACGAGCACGCTTGGCCTTCATCGCCTCTATCGTGGCATCATCGAGTATCTGAATGGCTCCACGACTGATGGCATCTTGCAATTCTTGTTCGCCAAAGGCCTTGCCTGGCTCATTAAAGTCAGAGATATTAAATTCATAGTCTACACGTAAGTCGTGACGTATCTGTTTCTGTTGCAGACGATTGCCCGCATTCTTGAGTCGCAGCAGTTTGCCTATCTGGGTGATTTCTGCCTGAGAGTATTTATTTCTTCCCATGTTTTTATTTTTTAAGTTGCAAAGATACAACTTTTTCAGTTGCACTCCAAATTTTCGACCTCAAAACCATCAAGCCTTCGCTAACCATGCACGCTTTTTCACGTTCTCCCTTGTACCTTGTTTCAAGAACCTTTCTGCTAAGAGTTTACATATCTTATTGCACAGCCAGAATCGTTACATCTCGGTCATGATGTTTTTCCGAAACTGATGCCAAGTCTATTCCAGTAATCATTTAACCTATCGAAAACGGAAACTTATGCACAACTATTCCACCCAAAAGGAAACTACTAACGAGAGAACGACGAAAAATATCAATATGAAACATTAATACACCTATTTACTTTCACTTTGTATACTAAATACACTAAAATAGCTTCCTATTGAAAGAAGATTAATATTTTTACATCAAAAAGTAAGCAAACAACGTTAAACAACTATCAAAATGTCGTAATTTTGCAGTCGTAAACATACACAATGCTACATTTACGTAAAATAAACAGAACAATTAGTTATAAATCTATAATAATAGGAGAGATTAGTTATGAAAAAGATTGAAGCAATCATCCGTAAGACCAAGTTCGAGGATGTGAAGGAAGCATTACTTGCAGCCGACATCGAGTGGTTCTCTTACTACGATGTGCGTGGCGAAGGCAAGATGCGACAGGCCCGCATCTATCGTGGCGTGATGTACGACACAAGCAGTATCGAGCGCGTACTGCTGAATGTAGTTGTACGCGACAAGAACGTAGAGAAAACTATCAATGCCATCCAAGAGGCTGCCCGCACAGGCGAGATTGGTGATGGTCGCATCTTTGTTATTCCTGTAGAGGATACCATCCGTATTCGTACAGGCGAGCGAGGCGACATCGCCCTCTATAATGCCGAACAGGAGAAATAGTTGTTAGTGACTTGTTAGTGATTATTGGGAAGAGTTACCTCATCACAGTTATGACTAACATTGAATGTTTTCTTAAAATTTTATGAATTTTGTGTAGTGTGGGCACATACCAAATTAAATATTAAAACACTACACGCTAAATAGTAAAAAGATATGAGTGTACAGGATTTAGGAATTTCATTAGATACCGTGTGGATGCTGTTGGCAGCCATGTTGGTCTTTTTCATGCAGCCGGGCTTTGCCCTCTGCGAGGCGGGCTTTACCCGTAGTAAAAACACCGCAAACATCTTGTTCAAGAACTTCGTCGACTTCATGGTCGGTTCGGTGCTCTTCTGGTTCGTAGGTTTCGGATTTATGTTTGGCAGCGACGGAGCTGGCTTTATCGGAATGCCTAACTTTGGCGACCTCACCTTCTATAAAGGCGACCTACCAGTAGAGGGCTTCCTGATGTTCGAGACCGTATTCTGCGCCACCAGCGCCACCATCGTGTCTGGAGCTATGGCAGAACGTACCAAGTTCTCCATGTACTGCATTTATTCATTCTTCATCTCATTGATTATCTACCCTGTAGAGGGTCACTGGACATGGGGTGGCGGCTGGCTTTGCAACGCAGACGCAGGCTCATTCATGATGAACACCTTTGGTGCTGCTTTCCACGACTTCGCAGGTTCTGCCATTGTTCACAGCGTAGGTGGCGTATTGGCATTGGTGGGTGCTATCTGCCTTGGTCCTCGTCTTGGCAAGTATCGCAACGGCAAGAGCACAGCTATCCCTGGTCACAACCTCATGGCAGCAGCTCTCGGTGTATTTATCCTCTGGTTCGGATGGTTCGGCTTCAACCCTGGTTCTCAGCTTGCCGCTTCTGGCGAAGTAAACCGTGTAGCTATCAGCCACGTATTCCTGACAACCAACTTAGCAGCCGTTTGTGGTGGTCTTGGCACCATGTTCACCTCTTGGATCAAGTATGGCAAGCCTTCTTTCTCATTGACTCTAAACGGTATCTTGGCTGGTTTGGTAGCCATCACAGCAGGTTGCGACTTGGTTAGTCCATTGGGTGCTGCCATCATCGGTCTCTTGGCAGGTATCATCTTGGTATTCTCTATCGAGTTTATCGATACCAAGCTCCATATTGACGACCCTGTAGGTGCAAGCTCTGTACATGGCGTATGCGGTATCTTTGGTACCTTGATGACAGGTCTCTTCGCCATCGACGGTGGTGCCTTTTATGGTGACGGTTTCGGATTCTTCGGCGCACAGTGCTTCGGCATCATTTGTATCGACCTTTGGGCTGCTGTTGCAGGTATCATCCTCTTCTGGAGCATCAAGAAGATTGCTGGTCTGCGTGTAGACAAGCGAATCGAGGAAGAAGGTCTCGACATCTACGAGCACGGCGAGAGCTGCTACAACTAATCTGTGGCAACTGGCGTAAACGAGAAAAAATAAAGATTGGGCAGCTGCTGCGATTCTGAAAGGATGGGCAGCTGCTACAATCTAAAGTAAACCGAGTATTAACACATTAAAGTAAATGAGTATGAAAAGTTTGAAGAAGATTGGATTGTTGGCACTCGCATTGACGGCATGCGCTACAGGTGCACAGGCACAGGATAAGATTGAGGCCAATGTTTCGGCCGATGTAGTAAGTCAGTACATCTGGCGTGGTCAGGACTTAGGCAACGTGTCATTGCAGCCTACACTCGGTCTGAGTTGGAAAGGTTTGTCACTCTCTGCATGGGGAAGCGTAGGTCTCTCCAAATGGGACGACACCAAGGAGTTCGACCTTACCTTGGCTTACCAGACTGGTGGATTCCATGCTGGTGTAACAGACTATTGGTTTAATACTGGCGACGGCCGTTACTTCCTCTATGATGCCCACAAGACAGCTCATGTGTTTGAGGCTAACGTAGGTTACGACTTCGGCCCTGTGGCACTCAACTGGTTCACCAACTTTGCCGGTGCAGATGGAGAAAACAACAGTGGTGACCGTGCTTATTCTTCCTATTTAGAAGCCACTGTGCCATTCCGCCTTGGCGGTCTTGACTGGCAGGGTACAGTAGGCACTGTGCCTTACGCAACATCCATCTATGCCGACGCATCAGGATTTGCCGTTACCAATGTGGCGGTAAAGGCCACCAAGGATCTGAAGATTACCGACAGCTTCTCGGTCCCTGTCTTTGCCCAGGTAGCAGCCAACCCAAGCACACAGAAGGCATACTTTGTTGTAGGTTTCACCCTGCAGCCATAATGAAAAACGCATATTGGGTTTTTAAGTTATTTCTTGATTAAATCACAAGGCCTTCACACCTTTGAAGGCAATGGCAAAGATGCCGATAGTTCCCCCGAACTGTCGGCATCTGTTTTTAAGACTCTTTGATTTTTCTCTTATTTTTCAAGTAAACTTTCAAATTGTAATGTACAAACAACAGAACACTTACAATATGAAAGCAAGACAGCAATAATAGCTTCAAGATTAAAACAAAACACGCAAAACTAACACAAATTGCAAGTAAATATTTCTTAATTATGTCAAATTGTAGTAATTTTGCATCCAATACTTAGCAAAGTGTTACAAACAACCGTAAAAGAAAGGAAAAGCAATTATGTGTGGTATCGTATCTATCTTCAACATTCAGGAGCAAACTCCCGAACAGCGACAGCAAGCACTACGTATGAGTCAGAAAATCCGCCATCGCGGACCAGACTGGAGCGGCATCTACTGTGGAGGTTCCGCCATCTTGGCACATGAGCGTCTAAGCATCGTAGATCCAGAGAGTGGTCGCCAGCCACTCTTCTCTCCCGACAAGAAGCAAGTACTCGCTGTCAATGGTGAAATATACAATCACCAGAACATCCGCTCACGTTTTGCTGGTCATTACCAGTACCAGACAGGCAGCGACTGCGAGGTCATCCTATCACTCTATCGCGAAATGCGCGCCGACACCGACTTCGCCACACTGATCTATCAAGGCGAGGATGCTGTACATGCCCGCATCTGCCAAATGCTTGAAGAATTGAACGGCATTTTTGCTTTCGCTCTCTACGATGCAGAGCACGATGAGTTTTTGATAGCACGCGACCCCATTGGCGTGATTCCACTCTATATAGGCTACGACAACGACGGCAAGGTAATGGTGGCTTCCGAACTCAAGGCACTCGAAGGACAGTGCGACCACTACGAGCCTTTCCTGCCTGGACATTACTACTACAGTAAGACTCCAGGCATGAAGCGCTACTACAAACGCGACTGGTTTGAATATGCCGCCATGCAGAAGAAATACCATATCGACGACAACAAGAAGGCTTCCGAACAATTGGCAGAGGCTACACCACAGGAGCAGACGGCAGTCGACCAGATACATGATGCTCTTGAGGCTTCGGTAAAACGCCAGTTGATGAGCGATGTACCCTACGGAGTGCTGCTCAGCGGTGGTCTCGACTCATCGGTCATCTCTGCCATAGCCGAAAAATACTCTGCCACACGTGTAGAGAATGGTGGCGAGACCCAAGCCTATTGGCCACGACTTCACTCCTTCGCCGTAGGACTAAAGGGAGCTCCCGACTTGGCTAAAGCCAGACTGGTGGCAGAACACATCGGAACCGTTCATCACGAAATCAACTACACCATCCAGGAAGGATTGGACGCCATCCGCGATGTCATCTACTTTATAGAGACTTACGACGTCACCACCGTAAGAGCCTCCACCCCTATGTACCTGCTGGCACGTGTCATTCGCAGCATGGGCATCAAGATGGTGCTTTCGGGCGAAGGAGCCGACGAGGTTTTCGGTGGTTACCTCTACTTCCACAAGGCCCCCGATGCCAAGGCGTTCCACGAAGAAACCGTCCGCAAGCTCGGCAAACTCTATCTCTACGACTGTCTGCGAGCCAACAAGAGTTTGGCAGCATGGGGTATCGAGGGCCGTGTACCCTTCCTCGACAAGGAGTTCCTCGACGTGGCAATGGGCATGAACCCCATACTAAAGATGTGTCCTGACAAGACCATCGAGAAGAAAGTGGTGCGTGAAGCCTTTGCCGATTTGCTTCCAGAAGAAGTGGCATGGCGCCAGAAAGAACAGTTCTCAGATGGTGTAGGCTATTCATGGATAGATACTCTGAAACAGATTACCGCATCAGCTGTAAGCGATGAGCAGATGGCACATGCCGCTGAGCGTTTCCCCATCAACCCCCCACAGAACAAGGAGGAATATTACTATCGCTCCATCTTTGCCGAACATTTCCCCAGTGACAGCGCTGCACGCAGCGTGCCCAGCGTGCCCAGCGTGGCTTGCTCTACAGCAGAGGCACTGGCATGGGATGCCTCATTCAAAAATCAGAATGACCCCAGCGGTAGAGCTGTAGCTGGAGTACATGAACAGGCATATAAATAAGTGAAGAGTGAAAAGTGAAGAATCATTAAGTAACAGAACTTTCGCATGTGGGGAAGTTAGAGGGAAGTTAAGGGACAAATTTCCTACGTTTTACACAAGATAACTATTGCCTCTTAACTTCACGAACGACCGCAGGGAGTGTTAACTTCTATAACCTCTATCAATTCCCTCACTTATGAAATAAGTAATAAAAATAGTTAGAAATAACCGATAAATATAAAAACAAACAAGAAATGGAAAAAGGATTGTACAGTTCAACCTATGAGCACGATGCGTGTGG
>ERZ857629.512-NODE-512-length-52546-cov-8.691871_pt1 | contig 52546 bp, 46 predicted proteins | sample MGYA00519700_ERZ857629 | MGnify/ENA primary metagenome ERZ857629 (study PRJEB31778, sample SAMEA3449351) | human gut metagenome | biome: human gut; feature: human-associated habitat; material: faeces | place: United Kingdom | collected 2010/2012 ... | reverse complement strand
ACTTGAGTTATCAAATTTTTATCCAAAAAAATGTTCTTGTACTGACACAGAGATTGCATGAGTTTTCAACAACTTGTACAAATGTTTCGTGACCATGTCCTTTTCTTTTCCAACAGTGAAGGGTAGAATTTGCTACTTTTATACTTCCAGTGTCATTGTATGTATCTTCAAATATATTCACTTTTTTTTCATTAATTGCTGATGCTAGCGTTACTATTTTAAACGTAGAACCTGGTTCAAAATTAGACCATATTGCTAAGTTTCTATTAATGGTTTCACTGTTATACTTTTGATAATTCTCTGGATCAAATGATGGTATACTACTCATTGCAAGTACTTCACCAGTTTTTGCTTTCATAACTATTCCGATTGCTTGTTCAGCATTATACTTTTTATATGCATTATTAAGTTCATTTTCGAGTGATAACTGTACATTTAAGTCAACTGTAAGTTTAATGTCTTTACCATCGGTAGGGGACTCATACACTTCTGGCATTGAAAGTCTTTTACCTTTACCATCTGAGTAATATTTAATACTACCATTTTTACCAGTCAATAACTTATCATATTTAAGTTCAAGTCCACTAAGTCCCTGATTATCAATACCTGTAAAACCTATTACATGTGAAAGAGTATTTTTATATAAGTAGTTTCTTTTACTTTCTTTTAAAAGATAAACTCCATCAAAATTATAATTATTTATTTTTTCAGCAATTTCAAAACTTAAGTTTCTACCTTCTGGGTGTACTCTTTCTACTGATGTTTTTTTAGTTACATGTTTATACATTTCATCATATGAAACATTTAATATTTCAGATAAAGTTTGTGCGACTACTTTTTTATTTAATATTTGATTAGGTACTAAGTAAAGTCCTACACTAGTTATATTATCTACTATGACTTTACCATTTCTATCAAGTATTTTACCTCTATCAGCTTGAACAGTTAAGTTTCTACTCCATAAGTCATTAGCAAGATTATTTAGTTTTTTATATTCTATAACTTGTATATAAAAGACTTTCACTATTACAAAAAAGAATATAAGTAATGATATTAAAAATACTATTTTAATTCTATAATTTTGTTTACTTTGAAACATTGTATCACCAATAAATTATATTCAAAAAAAAAGAACTCTTGCGAGTTTCTTATGCATTAAAGAATTGTATATCAGTCTTTGGTTGTGTAGTCGCTACTGGAGTTTGCATTGGCGTTGGTGCAACTGTTGCGGTAGCTGGTTTTGAGGTAGATTGTACTCCTGGCACTTGAGTCATTGGTGCTCTTGCTACTCCTTGTTGAACATTCTGAACTGGTGCAACCGGTTGTATTGGCTTAACAGTTGGAGTAGGTTGACTAGGAGTTACCACACTTTGTGGTTTATTTATATTTACAGTAGGACCAACTACTGGAGATTCTTTAACAGGTTGGTTTATTGTTGGTACAACTGTTTTGTTTTCTGGATTTGTTGGTATACTTGCTGTATAATTAACAGTCTCTTTCTTAGATTCTTCTTTAACTGTTGGCTTCATAGCTTGCAATTCATGAGCAGCTTTATTAACTTCAACATCATTTAAACTACTTTTTAAATTATCTTCTTCATAGTTACCTAAGTCATTATCAAGATCAACGGCTTTTAATATTTCTGAGAATGATGTTTCTCCCTCAATAACTTTATCAAGTCCATCTTGAAGTAGGGTAACAACATTTCCACCATAAACTAATTTTCTTAAATGGTCTTTTGGCATTGCATTTGTAATAGCGTCTCTGATTTCATCATCCATTACAAGTATTTCATGAAGAGCAATTCTACCTGTATATCCTTTAAAACAGTGTTCACATCCCTCAGGATTAACATCCCACATTTGAGGTATATCTTTTCCTAATACTTTTTTAAATACCATTTTTTCATAATTATTTGTTTCTCTTAAAATTCTACAATTAGGGCAAATCTTTCTTGCTAATTTTTGAGAAATAATACCAGTAAGTGCAGAACCAAGCAAGTATCTTTCAACATCCATATCAGTAAGTCTCTCGATAGTGTTTAATGAGTTATTTGTGTGGATTGTTGATAATACTTTGTGTCCTGTGATAGATGCTCTTACAGCAATTCTTGCAGTTTCATCATCTCTGATCTCACCAATCATAATTATATCTGGATCTTGTCTTAATATACTTCTTAAAACATTTGCAAAAGTAAGACCAATCTCAGAGTTAGCTTGTACTTGATTTATACCAGGAATATCCATTTCGACTGGATCTTCAACAGTTATAATATTAACTTCTTCTGTATTCATTTGTTGTAAGATAGAGTATACAGTTGTTGATTTACCAGAACCAGTAGCACCAGTTACAAGAATAATACCGTTTGGTATACTAATCATCTTTTTAATCTTTTCTAAACTATCAGGACTAAATCCTAAACTATCAAGTCCTTTAAAACTTTTAGCATAGTCTAAAATACGAAGAACGACTTTTTCTCCACAGTTAGTAGGAAGACTAGATACACGAACATCTAATACTTTATCTCCTATTTTTGTTTTAATCGCACCATCTTGTGGAAGTCTAGTTTCCATGATATTCATACCAGCTATCATTTTAATTCTTGATATTAAGTTTCTTTTATATTTACTAGGTATTAAAGAATAATCTGATAACTCACCATCGATACGAATTCTTATCTTTAACGCATCTTTTGTTGGATCAAAGTGAATATCGCTGACATTCTTTTTGACAGCATCTAAAAGTATTTCATTTGCTATCTCAACTATTGGTACTTTTTCAAAATCAAATTCCTTCATTATATACCCTCTCTATTCTCTTATTTTATTATATTATATAATTATTTTAATTTCAAGAAGTATTGTTATTATAAAAAAAATTTGTTATACTTTTTATATAATAGAGGTAGATAATATGAATAAAAAAGGGATGACTTTAGTAGAACTAGTAGCTGCGATTGCAATTATGGCAATCCTTACTATTCTAGTAGTACCATCAGTAATAAGTATGAGAAATGAAACACTTGATGAAGACTATAGTAATAGAGTAGAAATGATTAAAAATGCCGCTATTGAATGGGGAAATGATAATTTAAATTTAATACCTAAAGTAGTTGGAGAATATAGTGAAGATTCATCTGCATTAACAGATGATTGTGCTCATCCAACTATAGAGTATTTAATAGACAATGGGTATTTAAAAGGTGCCGCTAGTAGTGGAAATGATTCTATGGAAGGTCGTGTAATGATTAATCCTAAGACTGGAGATGAAATGAACGGACTTCTTGTATGTGTTAGATATGATAGTAATGATTTATTAAATAGAAAACTTGTTGCATATATTATTGAGGAGTGAACAATATGATAATGTCAAATAACTTCTTTATTACAAGAAAAGAATTTCCAAATGATGAAAGTGTTATTTCTTCTGCATTACTTATTAAAAGTGGAATGATATATAAAAATGATAATGGTATTTATACATATCTTCCAATGGGATTAAAAGTAATGAATAATATTAAAAATGTTATAAGAGAAGAAATGAAAAAAATAAACTGCGATGAATTATTAATGCCGTCACTTGTTAAAAGTGATGTTTTTGAGGTTACTAATAGAGAAAAAATATTTGGAAGTGAATTATTTAACATTAAAAATAGGGACAACATAATATATAATTTATGTCCAACCTCTGAAGAGTTATTTGCATTACTTGCAAGAGATAAAGTAAGAAGTTATAAAGATCTTCATTTTACAATATATCAAATAAGTAATAAATATAGAGATGAAGAGCATCCTAAATATGGAATTATAAGAAAAAAAGAATTTATTATGGCTGATGCATATAGTTTTGATGCTGATGAGTCTGGTCTTGATATTAGTTATGATAAGATGTATCAGGTATTTAAAAATACTTTTAGAAAATTGGGCCTTGATACCTTAGTAGTTGCATCTGATCCTTCTCTTATGAAAGGAATATTAAGTGAAGAATTTCAAGTTATATGTGACTATGGAGATAATGATATAGTTAAATGTAATAATTGTAGTTATTGTACTAATATTGAATTTGCTAGTTCATATAATGCATTTAGAAGAGAAAAAGTTAAAATAAAACCGAGAAAAGAAGTATATACACTTGGAGTTAAAAGTGTTAAAGATTTAAGCGAATACTTAACAGAACCATTAACTAATATAATAAAATCATTGGTATTAAAAGTTGATGAAAAATATATAATGGTACTTTTAAGAGCGGATGCTGAACTAAATATATTAAAACTTAAGAAAATAGTTAAATCTGGCAGTATCACAATACCTAGTGAAGAAGAATTAACTAAGTTTGATTTATATAGAGGAAGTATCGGACCAGTTGATATTGATTTTGAAATAATAGCTGATAATGAAGTAAAACAAATGTATAATGCAGTATGTGGATCTAATAAAAGAGATTATCATTATATAAATATTAATCCTGGTATAGATTTTAAAGTTGATAAGTATGCTGATTTAAAAATATTTAATTCTTCATCATTATGTCCTAGATGTAAAAGTACTGCATCTATATTAAGAGGTATTGAAGTAGGTAATATATTTAAATTGGGTACTGCTTATAGTGAAATATATAATCTAAGATATTTAGATGAAAAGAATGAATTTAATTATGTACATATGGGTTCTTATGGAATAGGTATAGATAGATGCATGGCAGCAATAGTTGAAAAAAATCATGATGAGAAAGGTATTATTTGGCCTATTAAAGTTGCTCCATATAAAGTTGGAATAGTAATGGTTAATGTTAATGATAGAGAGGCATATAAATATTCAATGAGACTATATGATAAATTAAATTCACTTCAAATAGATACTATAGTTGATGATAGAAAGGTATCTCCTGGTAATAAATTTAATGATATGGATTTAATAGGAGTACCAATTAGAATAACAGTAGGACATTCTCTTAATTATGGAAAAGTAGAAATTAAATTAAGACATGAACTTACTAGTTATGAAATAGATATTAATTATTTATTAGATGAAATTAATAAAATTATAAAAGAATACTAAAAAATTATTGAATTTTGCTGCATTTGGTGTTAGAATTAACATATCTTTTGTGAAGAAGTAGTAATGAATTATATTTACTTTAAGAGAGTTAATAAATGGTGAGATATTAGCAGTAAATACTCATGAATTCACCTTCACTAAAAAAGAACGTATATTGGCGTTAACAATTTAAGAGCATGATAAGTCATGAATTAAGGTGGTACCGCGGAACAATCCGTCCTTAGTTTGTGACTTTTTTATTTTAAGGAGGATAAAATGAAAGAAAAATTAAATACTTTAAAAAATGAAGCATTAGAAGAAATATCTAAATGTAAAGATGAATTTAGTATCAATAATACTAAGAGTAAATATTTAGGTAAAAAAAGTGAATTTAGTGAGATAATGTCTAATATGAAAATACTAAGTAATGAAGAAAAAAAAGAAGTAGGAGCTCTTTCTAATGAATTTAGAATTAGTGTTAATGATGCGATAAATGCTAAGTTAAAAGAAATTAAAGAAGAAGCACTTAAAAAGAAATTAGAAAAAGATAAAATTGATATTACATTACCTAGTAAGAAAAATAAAAGAGGTACTATTCATCCACTTACTAAGATAAGAGAAGAGATTGAAGACTTATTTATTTCTATGGGATATGATGTTGTTGATGGGCCTGAGGTTGAAACTGATAAATATTGTTTTGAAATGTTAAATGTACCAAAAGGACATCCAGCAAGAGATGCTCAAGATACATTCTATATTGATGATGAATTATTACTTCGTACTCAAACATCTGCAATGCAGGTAAGATATATGCTATCTAAAGCAGATAAGAAACCATTTAAAATGATTTGTCCTGGTAAAGTATATAGAAGAGATGATGATGATGCGACTCATTCACATCAATTTATGCAAATAGAAGGTTTGGTTGTAGGAAAAGATATTTCTCTTTCTGATTTAAAAGGTACTTTAGAATTACTAGTTAGAAAGATGTTTGGTAAAGATAGAAATATTAGATTTAGAGCAAGTTATTTTCCATTTACTGAACCATCTTATGAAGTAGATGTATCATGTTTTAATTGTAATAATAAAGGATGTAATATTTGTAAACATACAGGATGGATTGAAATATTAGGTAGTGGTATGGTTCATCCTAATGTACTTAGAGATTGTGGATTTGATCCAGAAGAGTATACTGGTTTTGCATTTGGACTTGGAATTGAAAGAGTAGCGATGCTTAAATATGGTATTAATAATATAAGACTTTTCTATTCTAATGATGAAAGATTCTTAAATATCTTTGATAGAGAGGAGATATAATATGAAGTTAAGTAGAAAATTTGTAAATGATTATACTAAAATAGATGATATTGATACTAAGTATTTAACTGATGAAATGGTTAGAATTGGTAATGAGAGCGAATCTGTTAAAACATTAGTTTCTGCGACTAAACTAGTTATAGGAGAAGTTATAGAATGCACTCCTCATCCTGAAAGCGATCACTTGAATCTATGTAAAGTTGATATTAAAAGTGAAGTATTGAATATAGTATGTGGTGCGCCTAATGTTAGAAAAGGTATTAAAGTAATAGTGGCATTAGATGGCTGTGTATTACCAAAAGGAACTATTAAAAAATCAATAATACTTGGACATGAATCTAATGGTATGCTTTGTGCTATAGATGAGTTAGGCATAGAACAAAAATATCTTAAAAAAGAAGATATAGAAGGTATTAGCGAGTTATCAAGTGACGCGCCTGTCGGAGAAGATCCAATTAAATATTTAGAACTTGATGATGAGATTATTGATTTTGAACTTACATCTAATAGAGCAGATTTATTAAGTGAATTAGGTCTTGCTTATGAAGTATCTGCTATAACTGATAGAGAAGTAATAGAACCTGCAATTAAATATAATGAAGTTGATAAAAATATTAGTGATGAATTAAATCTTAAAGTTGAAACTGATAATGTATTTACATTCTTAACAAAGAAAGTAATTAATGTTGAAATAAAAGAAAGTCCTAATTTTATTAAGAATAGACTTATTGCATGTGGTATTAGACCAATAAATAATGTAGTAGATATTTCAAATTATGTAATGTTAGAAACAGGGCAACCTTTACACTTCTATGATGCTGATAGACTTGGAAACACTATTAGTGCAAGAATGGCACATGATGGAGAAAAAGTAACTACTCTTGATAATAATGAAAGATTATTATCAAGCAGTGATATAGTTATAACCAATGGAAAAGAAACTATAGGTTTAGCAGGTGTTATGGGTGGTCTTTCTACTGAAATAGAAAGTACTACTAAAAATGTAGTTATTGAGTCAGCAATCTTTAGACCAATTAATATTAGAAATACATCTAAAAAAATATTAAGAAGCGAAGCAAGTTCAAGATACGAAAAAGGACTAGATGTTAATAGATGTTATTTTGCTATTGAAAGAGCATGTACTTTACTTTCAAAGTATGCATCTGGACAAGTATATAAAGGAATGCTTGAATATAATACACTTGATAGAAATAATAAAGAAATAGATATTACACTAAATAAAATTAATTCAGTATTAGGATATAAACTTAGTGTAGAAGATGTACTTGATGTATTTAGAAAATTAAAATTTGATGTTAAAGAAAATAAAAATGTATTTAAAGTTTCAGTACCAACAAGAAGAACTGATATAAGTATAATAGAAGACTTAATTGAAGAAGTCGGAAGAATATATGGTGTTGATAATATTGAAAGCACTTTACCTGATTTTGAAACAGCTCCAGGTAATTATGATAAAAGACCAAGATTAATAAGAAATATTATGAGTAGTATGTCTTTAAATGAAGTAATTACATATTCATTGATAAATGAAAAAGATGTATTTAAGTTTACTAATGATGAGTTTGGGTTAATACAAGTATCATCTCCATTAAGTGAAGATAAAACTACTTTAAGACATAGTTTAATTACATCATTATTATCAGTTTATGACTATAATAAAGCAAGAAATATAAAAGATTTAAGTATATTTGAATTAGGTAAGAGTTTTTCTAAAATAAATGGCGAAGTAGTAGAAGAAAATATGCTTTCTGCACTTGTAACTGGTAGATATAATGAAGGTCTTACAGTAGAAACTTATGACTTTTATACATTAAAAGGTATAGTAGAAGAATTACTAGAAAGACTAGGATATAAAAATAGATATACATTTGAAGTAAGAGAATTTCCATGTGAAATGAATCCATATCAAAGCGCATATATTAATATAAATGGAACAATCGTAGGATATTTTGGTAAAGTTCATCCAAATCTTTATAAAGAAGATATTTATATAATGGAAATTAATTTAGATACATTATTTGGTATAAAAAGCGGAAAAATTAAGTTTAGAGAGTTTACTAAATATCCAAGTATAACTAAGGACTTAAGTTTCATAGTTAATAAAGATGTACTTTGTGATGATATAATCTTAACAATTAGAAAAAATGGAAAAGGTTCATTGAAATCAGTTAATGCAGTTGATTATTATGAAGATGAATCACTTGGAGAAAATAAAAAAGCAATAACATTCAAACTAACATTTGAAAGTTTTGATAAGACACTTACTGATGAAGAAGTAAATCCACTTATTGATAATGTAGTGTCTTCTGTAATTAAAAATCATAATGGAATATTGAGAGATAAATAATCTCTCTTTATTTTTTTATATTTATTTGTAGTGTTAATGCAAGATCAATCGCACTAACATATAGTGATACATTAGAAAGAATTAAAAAATGTACTAATAAATTTTGCTGTGGTTGGGTTATTGATAAAACTGGTAAATCATTCTTTAATTAAAATTAAATGCATTTTCTAAAAAGGATGATGCATTTAATATGTTATATAATTTTAATAAAAAATCTTGAGAATAATAAATTAAAATGATAAAATTGTATAAGAGAGAGAGTAGGTAATCATATGAAAAAAATATTTTCTATTATATTATTAACTTTTTTATTCATAATTAATGTTAATGCTGAAGTAAGTGTTAGTTATGATAATGCAGTAAAAACATCACAAAGATATATTTATAGATTTAATAAATATGATAAATATTTAGTAACTGATAAAAAATATATTGAATTAAAAGGAACAGATACTGCGATAATACCTTTTGGTTTTAAAAATAATAAATTAGAAGTAAATTCTGATTTTACAAGAGGTGGTCTTTTAAATGAAGAAGAATTTAATTTATCAAAAGATAGTAATGGTAGTACATATTTAAGTCAAGATGTAGAATTTTTCTTAATAGGAAAGAAAGCAGTAAATACACTTAATAATGAAGTAATAGATGCTGGAGATAAAAAATATGGAATAAGAGTAACTGAGTTTGTTTTACCAGGTACTAAAACAAGAGGTTCAGGTACAAAAGTAAATCCATGGGAATTTGTCGGAACATATAAACTAACTTTCTATATAAATAATGGTAAAATCACAAATAATGGTTTATCAGTTAATAAGTATATTATTTATGCAGTTGAAAGTACAGAAGGACAAATAATTGTTAATTTTGAACCAAATAAAGGGTTTGAATATTTAAGAAATAATTGTAATTTTACATATGAATATGATAAAACAAATAAGATACATAAAATATATAAAGATAATAAAGATATAAATAGTGATCAAGATTGTACTATTAACTTAAAGACAGGTAGTTTTATAGTAGAGTATGATTATAATGGAGGTAATGGTAAGTGTGAAAATTTAGCAGTACCTAAAGGAAATAAAATTAGTAAATTATGTACTAATGTATCAAGAGAAGGATATACATTTAAAGGATGGCAAGATGAAAAAGGAAATACAGTAACAAATGATACAGTAGTAAATGGTAATATTAAATTAATAGCGCAATGGGAAATAAAGAAAACAACATTAACAATAAAACCAAATGGTGGAGAATGGAATAATCAAACAGAAGATAAGACAATAGAACAAGAATATAACACTACAACAACAATAGATAATCCTTCAAAAGGCGCAATATATATAATTACATTTAATGGTAATAATCAAGGCGCAACAATATCAAAAAGTTCAATAGAAGTAGAAAGACCATTTAGTAGTTGGAAATTAACAAAAGAAGCAACAGATAATACAGCTAAACTTGAAAATAATACATTTACATTTGGATCAGGAAATACAACATTAGAAGCAAATTATAGTGATAAGTCAAATACAACAACACTATCAACAGTAAGTAAAACAGGACACACATGTAAATGGAATACAAAAAGTGATGGAAGTGGAACATCATATAATTCAGGTTATGATGGATATTCAACTAATTCAAATGTAACATTGTATGCAATATGTAGCGCTAGTACATATAAAGTAACATTAAATAATCAAAGTGCAACAAGTGCTGGAACATCAACTGTAAATGCAACATATGGAAAAAATATACCAAATATAACAGTACCTAAAAAAACATATAAAGTAACATTTATACATGACTCAAATAAAACAGAAGAAAAAAGTGTATCATATACATTCGGAGGATATTATACATCAACAAATGGAGGAGGTACACAATATATAAATACTAATGGAAGTGGAAACAAAGCATATGATTTAACAAAAGACACAACATTATATGCTAAGTGGACATCTAATAGTATGACATTACCAACATCTACAAAAACAGGATATACATTTAGTGGATGGTATACAGCAAAATCTGGTGGAACGAAAGTAGGTAATGGAGGAAGCTCATATACACCAACTTCTAACATAACACTTTATGCTCGATGGACAGAAAAACCTACTAGTTATACATTAACAATTGATCCAAATGGAGGAAAATTTAATGGTTCGACTAGTAATACTACGGTAACAGGCAAACCAGGTGATACAGTATCGTTGTCAAATTTAACTGTTCCAAGTGGAGCAACAGTAACATTTAATGCAAATGGTGGTAGTTGTAGTACATCTTCACTTTCTACATATAAATCACTTTTAGGTTGGTATTTTATGAGTACAGAATATGGTAGTATTTCTGGTTCTACATATACATTTGGCGAAGGCAATGATACGATATATCCTGTATTTAATACATACAGTTTAACTTTACCAAATGCAACAAGAACTGGTTATACATTTGATGGTTGGTATACATCAAGTAGTGGTGGTTCATATGTAGGAACTTCAGGTTCTTATTATTCACCAACTTCGAATATAAAATTATATGCTCATTGGTCAAGTAATGCATCAACTAGTTATACATTAACGGTTAATCCAAACGGCGGAATTTGGAATGGAACAACTTCCTCTTCTACATTTACAGCTTCATCTGGTTCGACAAAAATAATAAGCAATCCAACGCCTCCAAGCGGTTATACTGTTTCTTTCAATGCTAATGGAGGAAGTTCAGTAAGTTCAAAAACTGCTTCGAGTTCATTTGATTATTGGTATAAGAGTGGCGCAGGTTCGTTGTCGGGTACAACATTTACATATGGATCAGGTAATACATCTTTAACTGCTCGATATACAATTAATTCAATAACATTGCCTTCAACATCAAAAGCAGGATATACTTTTAATGGATGGTATACATCAAGTAGTGGTGGTTCATATGTAGGAACTTCTGGTTCTTATTATTCACCAACTTCGAATACAACGTTATATGCACATTGGACAGATAATACAAGTAGCAATATAACTTATTATATTGGTTATAATTTAAATAATGGAACACATGGCAGTTCACATCCAACATCTGCTACTTATGGAAGTAGTGTAAATATATCAAATCCTACTAAAAAGGTAACAATTAATTTAAGTAAAGGTACAACTGCTAGTGGCGCAACTATAAGTTCATCAACTGCAAGTGCAGAACAGCCTTTTGCTGGATGGACTGCTGCTAACTTAAATACAACAACGTCTAGATATGGTTCAAGTAGCACTTCAATTAATACTCAATGGTCAAATGGTAGTACAAAAACAAAATCAACATATTTTAAAAACTTAACTTCAACTAATAACGCAACTGTTACTTTAACTGCCAATTGGACTCAAAAGAACATAACATTGCCAAAAATAACTAAAACAGGTTATACTTGTGGTTGGGCATCATCTTATTCAGCAACGAAAAAACAATATTCTTCTGGTACAACATATGCAGTGACTGCAAATAGTTCAACATCTATTAATTTATATGGTGTATGTGAAGAGGTTCCAGCACCTAAATTAAAAGTGATATTAACTTCTGCAAAAGGTACTGCTGTCACTTGTAGTGATACATACACTACTACTAATGGAAAATGTGCTTTTACAGATGACTATTATGCACCTCTTACTTTAAAAATAGAAGCAACAGATGAAAATAGTACTGTTTCAACAGCAACACTTAAATACAATTCTTCAAATGCAACAAGTTATACTGCTACAAGCAAAACAGAAACAAAAACTTTAACAAAATCAGGAAATACATATACAAGTGGAGAAACAACAATGACGACTGGAAAAAGGAATATTGAAGTTACTGCTACTAATGCTGCTGGTAAAACTAGTACAGTAAAAATAAATATCAGTATAATTGCAAAGTCACCAACTTTAAAAGTTTATGTTACTGATGAAAATGGTACATCAGGTACATGTTCATCATCGAGTTGTACTCTATCTAGCAAATTCACTTTACCAGTGACACTTACTCCTGTTGCAACTAATAAATATAGTAAAGTAACAAAAATGGAATTTTGGTATAACTCTGCTAATCAAACTAGTTACACTGCTGTTGGCGACACTGCTGAATCATTAAGTATTACTACAAGTGGTAATGATTATTATTCCGTAAGAAAATTAAATTCTGCAGGTTATAGAAAGTTTAAATTTAGGGCAACCAACTCTTATGGTAAAACAGCAACTGTTACAGTAAATGTTCGTGTTGTTAAAATATTGAATAAATATGTTAAAACAGATGCTGCAGATCATGTACTTCGTTGTAGACAATCTAATAATACTAGTGCTACGATAGTGACAAGATTCCCATGTGGTGAAAAAATTAAAGTAGAATCTAGTCCAAGCAATGGTTGGTATTATGTACCGAATAATGGTTGTTGGTCATCAGGAGATTATTTAGTAAATTCTAAACCTACTTGTGCATCTCCAACAACATGTACATGCGTATCTAAAACTAGAACAGAGGATTATTATAGTGGTTCTTCAGTCAATAATATTTGTGCACCGGCAAATCCACCTTTAGGATGTAGTGGAACTCATCAAAGGTATACTAACTGTTCGCAAAGCAACGGAAAAATTACTTTTAAAGAATGGTATTGGTCTTGTACAAATAATTAGATTGTTTGTATCATTAAATATTAATAATAGATTTAAAAAGCTCCTTTTCTAAAGAATGAGAAATGGAGTTTTTGTGTATAATAATTTTATTTTCATTTTAAAATAAAAAATCATTCTTTATTATATTTTGTTCTTGAAATGGTAATATAATATGTTATAATTTTTATAGTAGGTGAATAGTATGAAGAAAATATTTGGTATAATTTTAATGTTTACATTTATGATTAATATTCAAGCAGCAACTGCTATAAAAAATTATGATGAGACAGTTGATGTAACAAAAGAATATATAAATGACTTTGAGAATAATTCAAAATATATTATTTTAAAACAAGAAATGAATATACCTTTTATATTTAAAAATGGTAAAGTAGAATATTCTAATGTCTTTAATGGTAATGGTGGACTGTTAAATGAAGAAGAATATAATATTGGAAAAGGATATTTATATAATGGACTTAATTTCTGGCTAGTATCAGATAATTCTAACTATAAAATAGTTGGTACTAAAAGTGATATAGAAAATAAAAATAAAACTGAAGAATATGGAATAAGAGTAACAGAGTTTGTAAAAAGTACAGCAAGAGTAACAGGAGAAGGTACAAGACTTAATCCGTGGGAATTTGCTAAAAGACAATTTGAAGTACAATTGAAAGTTGAAAATGGAATAGTAGATGCAGTAAATATGCCAGAATATATTATGTTTATAACAGAAGGTGATACTGATGGTACTACAGTAACTGGTAAAGTAGGATATGCGTTTGATAGTGTTAGTTGTACTAATAGTCAAAATGCAGAATATGAAAATGGAAAAATAAAAATTAAAAATATATTTGCTAATACTGAATGTACAGTAAAGTTTGTAAATCCAGGAAAAACAATATCTTATAAAGAAAAAGAACAAACATATGATGTTAAATATAGTGGATATTATGAAATAGATGCTTATGGAGCACAGGGTAATGGTAATGGTGGAAAAGGTGGACATACATATGGAAAAGTATATTTAGAAAAAGGTACAAAACTAATAGTAAATACTGGTGGCCAAAACGGTTATAATGGTGGTGGTTCTGGTTATTATAATGGTGGTGGATCAACTACTGTAAAAATATTTGAAAATGATTTAATGATAGCTGCTGGTGGCGGTGGCGGTAAATCCGGAACTGCTGGAGGTAATGGAGACTCATTGGGTGGTGCTTCAGTAGGAGCAGGCGCAGGAAGTGATGGAACTAATCGCGGAGGTGGTGGTTCTGGGTATAATTATTCATATTCTTATGGTTGCAGCGATTGTTATTATGGTCATAATACTTGCAAAGGCGGTACAATATATTATAATTGCAATTCTTGTAAGACAGGACATAACACTTGCGTAGGAGGATATGATGAGACAAATTGTAGTAGTTGTTATACGGGACACAATACTTGCGTTGACAAAGTGGAAACAACTGGTGAATGTGAAACATGGGAAAGAGTTCAAGGTGATCATTTTGTTGGATACAATTATTTTACTTGCAGGAACGGATCTTGGGCATATAGCAGTGCAACAAATAAAATATGTACCGGTAGAAATGCCAGTAAATATTCTTATTGTCCTCCAGTATCATCAGGCAAATGCAGTCCAGAAGGAAGTACTACATCTGTAACTTGTGATGGTCAATGTTCTTGGGATGTATGTAAAAAGTATAAAACCAAAACCATTAAGTGTGCTACTGGTGAAAATACATGTGCTTATGGTTGTGATAAAACATATAATTCATGTAAAACAGGTGAAAATACATGTGCTTATGGTTGTGATAGTGCTTATTCTTCTTGTAAAACAGGTGAAAACACATGTAGTTATGGATGCTCAAGAGAAACCGTACCATACAACTCAGGAAACGGTGGTTCAAATTTATTAAGTGATAAACTAAAAGAATCAAAATCAGAAAGCGGAAAGAATGCAGGGAATGGTAAAGTAGTAATTAGTTATTATAAGGAGAAATTGTAAATGAAAAAAATATTAACAATAACACTAGTATGTTTATTAATACTAAGTGGATGCAAAAAACAAGAAACAAAACCAAATGAAACAAAGGAACCTGAAAAGAAATATTTAACTAAAATGGAAATGAATATTAAATTAACTGAATATGGAAAAGAAATATATAAAGATGAAAAATATAAAATAGTTGAGAAAAAAGATGGAATATATTTCTTATCATTAAATACTATTAAGGATAAACTTGGATATGATGTCTCTATGATAGTTAATCCTGATACTCATGCATCTTGTGATATGGATAAAACAGGCATTGGAGTAGATGCTGATAATTTAAAAAATTATGAATATAAAGAAGAACCTTTGCTAATATATTTGTTTTGCGATTAAGAAGTAAAATTACTTCTTTTTTTCTTGAAAAGAGAAAGTAATGTGATATAATTTTTATAGTAGGTGAATAATATGAAGAAAATATTTAGTATAATTTTAATGTTTACATTTATGATTAATATTCAAGCAGCAACTGCTATGAAAAATTATGATGAGACAGTTGATGTAACAAAAGAATATATAAATGACTTTGAAAATAATTCAAAATATATTATTTTAAAACAAGAAATGAATATACCTTTTATATTTAAAAATGGTAAAGTAGAATATTCTAATGTCTTTAATGGTAATGGTGGACTGTTAAATGAAGAAGAATATAATATTGGAAAAGGATATTTATATAATGGTTTTGATTTTTGGTTAATATCCGATAATTCAAATTATAAAATTATTAATTCAAAAGGGCAGATTGAAAAAGTTGATTCTAAAATAAAATCTGGGATAAGAGTAACAGAATTTGTTAAAAATACAGCAAAAATAACAGGCGAGGGTACCAGAGAAAATCCTTGGGAATTTGTAAAAAGACAATATGAGGTAAAAATAGTTGCAGAAAATGGTACGGTTGCAAAATCACCACTTTATATATCAGAAGGTAATAGCGATGGCGTAACTGTTACTGGTGATGATGGTTGTGTCTTTGAAAATATAAGTTGCACGAATGAACAAAAAGCATTGTATGAAAATGGCAAAATGATGATAACGAATGTAACTAAGGAAACTGTGTGCAAAATAAAGTTTTTAAAAATAGAAAATGTTTTGCCAAGTAAAGATGGTGAATATAAAGTTCCAGCTACAGGATATTATTTGTTAGAAGCGTATGGTGCACAAGGAAGCGGAAACGGTGGAAATGGTGGATATGTTAGTGCAAAATTCTACTTGATGAAAGGGCAAATACTTAAATATAGAATCGGAACAACAACAAATGGTGCTGCAAGTAATGGTTCTAATTCTTATTCTGGCGGTGGAGCTTCGAGATATCAAGTTGATGGAAAATATATATTAATTGCTGCTGGCGGTGGTGGTGGTTCTACTGGTACTGATGGCGGAAATAATGATTCATCTGGCGGAATTAATACAAGAAATACTAGTGTAAATGGTATTGCTGGTACAAATGGAGATGGAGGTAGTTCTGCAGGATCTGTATATGCATGCACGAATTATGGAACTTGTGGTGGAGGATGCTTAAAATATGAAACCAAGACAACAAAAACTTGTACCAAATATGCTCCAACGTCTACTAAATGCGCTCATGGAGAGACAGAATGTGGAGATATGTTTTGTGATAGTTTATCTGGAAATGCTAAATCAGATTGTTTCCTAGGTTGCGGAAATACATTAACAGGAGATACATGTGTCACAACTGGTGGGGAATGTTTAAATTATAATACAACTTCTGAGCAAGTTTGTGTCTCTACAGCTGCTACGTATACCTGCTGTACATCTGGAAGAAGTTATTCTGGTACGAGTGGTAATGGTGGTAAGAATGAAATAGTAACTACATTAAATGGTAAAAATGTTATTGTGTTAAGTAATGAGATTGGTAAAAAAACTTCGAACGGTAATTTAAAAATAAGTTTTATAAGTGAAGGAGAAAGTTGATGAAAAAAATATTGTTTGTATTAATGATTTTTATCTTTATGACAGGTTGTGAAAAGTGTCAAGAATGTGAAAAATGTTCACCTAACATACAAAATAAAATATATTCTGAAGATGAATTAAAAAGCGTATTGTTACAATATGGTAAATTTGTATATGGTGAGAGTGATTTTAGCCAAATGGAAGATAATGAATATTATATGAGTATAAAAGATTTGTATGAAAATAATGGATATGATATTACTCAATTTATTAAAAATCAATGTAAACTTGATACGACAAAAATTGAAGTAATTATAGAACAAAGGGAACCATTGGTAATAAAATATAATCCTGTATTAGATTGCAAAGTGCAAAAGAAATAACAAAAGAAATGAAAAGTTATTTCTTTTTTTTAAAAGTATGCTATAATTGTAATATAGAATAATAGGAGGGAAAAATTATGTATCCAATAAATGTCAAAAGTGAAATTAATCCTTTGAAAAAAGTATTAGTTCATAGACCTGGAAAAGAGTTGTTAAACTTGACTCCTGATAGTTTAGGAAGATTATTATTTGATGATATTCCATACTTGCCAGTTGCTCAAGAAGAACATGATGAATTTGTAAGAATACTTAAAGATAACGGAGTAGAAGTTGTATACTTAGAAGATTTAATGACAGAAGTACTTGATTTAGATCCTTCAATAAGAGAAAGATTTATAACTCAATTTATTTATGAAGCGGGCATTAAAACACCTAAGTATCGTGGTATCGTGTATGACTATTTATCTTCAATTGAAAGCAATAGACTTTTAGTATTAAAAACTATGGAAGGAATTATTAATAACGAAGTAATTAAGGCTAAAGCTAAGAAAGATAAGAGTTTGGTTGACTCTATAAAAGAAGATACTGCTTTTGTAGTAGATCCGATGCCTAACTTATATTTTACAAGAGATCCATTTGCTTCAATTGGCAATGGTATTTCACTAAATAGAATGTATTCTGTAACTAGAAACAGAGAAACTATTTATGCTGAATATATTTTTGAATATCATCCTGAATATAAAGATAAAGTAGATAAATATTTTGATAGATATTCAGAAAATCATATTGAGGGTGGAGATATTTTAAATTTAAATCAACATATTTTAGCAGTTGGTATTTCTCAAAGAACTACACCATCTGCGATAGAAGATTTAGCATATAAAGTATTTGCAGATAAAGATGCTAAAATTGATACTATATTAGCATTTGATATTCCTGATTGCCGTGCTTTTATGCATTTAGACACAGTATTTACTCAAATAGATAAGGATAAATTTACATATCATCCTGGTATCATGGGTAAATTAAAAGTATATGAAATTACTAGTGATGGTGAAGGTGGACTTAATGTTAAAGAGAAAAATGCATCATTAGAAAGAATATTAGAAGAATACTTAGGTAAAAAAATTACATTAATTCCATGTGCCGGTGGTGACCCAATTGGTGCTGAAAGAGAACAATGGAATGATGGAAGTAACACACTATGTATAGCTCCAGGAGTAGTAATTGTTTATGATAGAAATAATGTTACTAATGAATTATTAAGAGCTAATGGGATAAAGGTACTTGAAATGCATAGTGCTGAGTTATCAAGAGGTAGAGGTGGACCTAGATGTATGTCTATGCCACTTGTAAGAAGTGATAAAGCATGAAAAGTATCGTTGTTGCCTTAGGTGGTAATGCTCTTGGTAACAATCCTACTGAACAATTAAAGTTAGTTAAAAACACTGCTAAATCAATAGTTGATTTAGTAAGTGAAGGATATAATGTAGTGGTTTCACATGGAAATGGTCCTCAAGTAGGAATGATAAACCTAGCATTTGAAAATTCTTCTAAGGAAGAAGGAATGTGTGATATGCCATTTCCTGAATGTGGTGCTATGTCGCAAGGATACATTGGTTACCATTTGCAACAAGCTATTCAAGAAGAATTAAGAGCAAGATCTATAAATAGAAACTGTGCTACTGTTATTACGCAAGTACTAGTTGATAAAAAAGATCAAGCTTTTAATAATCCAGAGAAACCAATCGGAACGTTTTATACTGAAGAGGAAGCTAAGAAAATAGAAAAATCTAAAGGATATACGTTTGTTGAAGACTCTGGAAGAGGTTATAGGAGAGTAGTACCTTCTCCAAAACCTAAAGAAATAATAGAACTTGGTTTAATTAAAGACCTGTTAAATCAAGGTAATATTGTTATCGTATCAGGTGGTGGTGGAATACCTGTAGTAAAAGAAGGAAAGGAACTTAAAGGAGTAGCTGCTGTTATTGATAAAGATAGATCATCTGCTTTACTTGCTAAAGAATTACATGCAGATATATTACTTATCTTAACTACAGTTGAAACTGTATGTCTTAAATATAATACAGTTGATCAAATTAATTTAAGAGAACTTGATTCTACTACTGCTAAAAAATATATGAAAAGTGGTGAATTCAAAAAAGGAAGTATGCTTCCTAAAGTTGAATCATGTGTAGACTTTTGTGAAAGTACTGGTGGAGTTGGTATCATCACATCATTAGAGTGTGCACTTCCTGCTTTAAATAATGAAACAGGTACAATTATTAGAAGTAGTCAAAAAGGAGGAAAAAAAATGGCTAAAACAAAGAAAAAGAAAGAAAGAATGTCTGCATTTAGCATTATTTTCTTGTTAATTATAGTACTTGCAGTATTTACATATTTCTTACCATCTGCTAGTTTTGATTCTGCTGGTGAAATAATTAATGGTTCTGGTGTTGCAAAAGCTAAATTATCAGATGTATTAATGTCACCAATATATGGTTTTGAAAATGCAGTAGATGTAGCAATATTTGTACTTATACTTGGTGGATTCTTAGCTATAGTACAAAAAACAGGGGCGTTAGAAAATGGTATTAAGGTCTTGGTAAAAAAATTAAAAGGAAAAGAATTAATATTAATTCCAATATTAATGACAATATTCTCAATAGGTGGTACAACTTATGGTATGCTTGAAGAAACAGTTGGTTTCTATGCATTACTTGCATTTACTATGGTAGCTGCAGGTATGGATACAATTGTTGCCTCAGCAGTAGTATTACTAGGTGCTGGTAGTGGTGTTTTAGGCTCAACTATTAACCCATTTGCAACAGGAGCAGCAGTAGCTGCATTACCAGAAGGCATTGCAGTAAATCAGGGAATACTAATTGCATTAGGTGCAATCCTATGGTTAGTAGCATTAGGAATATCAATTTACTTTGTTATGAGTTATGCTAAGAAAGTTAAAGCTGATAAAGGTTCTACATTCCTATCATTACAAGAACAAAAGAAGATGGAAAAATTCAAAGAAAAAGATAATGTTGAAGAAGCAACTTTAACTGGTAAACAAAAAGTTACTTTATGGATTTTTGGTTTTACATTCTTAGTAATGATTATTGGATTTATTCCATGGGGTGAGTTTAATGTTTCAATATTTGAAGGATGGACATCATATTTAACAGGAGAGTCATTAGGAGCTTGGTACTTCTATGATTCAGCAATATGGTTCTTATTATCTGGAATTATTATTGGTTTAATCAATAAATTTACGGTAAATGAAATAATTGATGAGATTATTAATGGTGCTAGAGATATTTTATCAGTAGTATTTATTATAGCTGTAGCACGTGGTGTTAGTGTACTTATGGGTAAAACATATTTAGATAATTATATTATTTATAATGTTGCTGATATGTTAGAAGGAACACCGGTGGCATTATTTACACCATGTAACTTTATACTACATTTAGTATTATCAGTACTTGTTCCATCATCATCTGGACTTGCTACTATATCTACACCAATTATGGCTCCACTAGCATTCCAGCTTGGTTATAGTGTTGAAACAACTATTATGACATTTGTTGCTGCTAATGGACTTGTAAACTTAATTACACCAACTTGTGGCGCAATAATGGGTGGTCTTGCTCTTGCTAAAGTTAATTATACAACTTGGGTAAAATGGGCAACTAAAGTAGTAATTCTAATTGGACTTGCAAGTATGTTAATATTAACATTTGCATCAGTTATATTATCTTAGTAAAAATTACTAAAATATAAAATCATTAAAAAATAATTAATTCTAATGTTAATTATTTTTTATATGCTTATAATGTACAATTGAACATATTAAAAAAGTAATAAATGAGAATCATAATTGTTCTTATATAGATATAGAAAATAATGATTTTAAAGTTTACTTTGATGATTTTTGTAACTAAAACAAAAAGTCACTTCAGTGACTTTTTTATATCATGTAAATATTGTCTGTTACTTCTGAACCAGCGGATTCTAACTTTTGAATTCTTACATCTAAGTTTCTTATTTGTCTTTCTAATTTACTAATTCTATCTTCATAATCATTACTATAATTTTGATTTTGGTTTTGATTATAGTAATTTTGATTATAATTATCAGGTATTACATTTGGACCATATGCTTGATATTGACTATTTATATTATAACCACTAGGAGGTATAAAAGCACCTGGAGCAGAATAACCTTGATTTACATTTTGATAAAACATATTTCTATCATTCATCTTTTTCACCTAATATAGTATATGACAAAGTACCATATTTAGTGTATAATATATTCGAGGTGTGAAAATGAGACTTAAACATATAAAAGATGCAGATAAAATTATTATGTCATCACCATATTTAGTTAAAAATCCATGTGATTATAAAGGTAAATGGAATAAATTATTTAACAATGATAATAAAATAGAAATAGAAGTAGGTACTGGAAAGGGTAAATTCATAATATCAAAGGCACTTGAAAATCCAAATACTAATTATATTGGTATTGAAAAATATGATAGTCCTTTAGTATCAGCAGTTAAAAAGTTAGAATCTTTAAAATTAAATAATTTAAAATTAATATGTTTTGATGCATTTAATATAAGTGATGTATTTGATCATGAGATTGATAAAATATACCTTAATTTTTCTGATCCATGGCCTAAGAAAAGACATGAGAAAAGAAGATTATCATCTAAAATATTTTTAGAGAAATATGATAATATATTTAATAGTGAAAAGAAAATTGAAATGAAAACAGATAATGATGATTTATTTGAATATTCAACTGAGTCATTCTTAGATTATGGATATAAAATTATTAAATGTAATACTAATTATTTTGATAAGTTTACTACAGAGTATGAGGATAAATTTATTTCTAAAGGTAAAAATATTAATTATATTTCTGTTGTTAAAGAATAAATAATTTGTTATAATTTTTAATGTAATATAGGAGATGAATATGTATAAGAAAGTAATTATAGTATTTTGTTTGTTTTTATTTACTGGATGTAGTGCTTATTCTTTAAATAATTTATCAAATGAAGATATTATAAAATTAACTATAAATGAGAATAATAAATTATATAACGTTAATAATAAAGGTTATAGATATAATTTGCCAATAGAATTTAGTGTGTATTCAGATAGAGACTATAGTCAAGTCTTATTATCTGATAATACTAAATACTATATGAATGTAGATGTGGTAGGTTATTATTATAAAAATAAATATATTAAAGAGCATGATGAATCTGACTATGAATTCTTTGAATTTGACCATGATGATAAAACTGGTTACTTAAGAATAACTAAAAATAATGATAACTTTTTTGTTGAGTTGTGTTATAATTATGCTATAATAGAAGTAGAGGTAAAACAAAGTGAGCTAAGGTATGCAATATCTAGAAGTATCTCAATATTAAATTCTATAAAGTATAACGATATAATCATTGAAAAATATATTGGAGAAAATGATTTAGATTCAAAGGAGTCTGTATACAGTATTCCACAACCTGATAGTAAAAATGATTCTAAAAATATTTTACAATATATAGAAGAGGATGAGAAAAAAGAATGAATTGTCAGAAAGAGGTGCAAAATGGGAGTTTTTACAAAACTAAAGAATATATTTTATGATGAGGAATATATTGAAGAAGCAGATGAAGATATTAAAATAGAAAAACCAGTTAAGAGAGAATTTAAAAGAGAAATAAAAAAAGAAGAAGTTGATGATACTCCTAGAGTTTCAGAAATAAAGATTACTGGGTATGTTGATGAACCTGCAACACCAAAGAAACCTGAGAGGGAGGTTGTTAAGGAAGAACCATCATATAAAAATGAAAGGGAATTATTTAAACCGGAGAAATCATCATTTAATTTTACACAATTTGATGATGAGGAGTTACCTCCAAGAAGAAATGTAATGGATTATGAGTCAAGAACATCTTCATATAAGAAAGAAGTTCAAAAACCTGTTGAGGTAGAACAACCTAAGGTATTTAAACCAAGTCCAGTTATATCTCCGATATATGGTATTTTAGATAAAGATTATAGAAAAGAAGAAATTGTTGCTAAATCTAAGGAAAAAGAACGTGTTGTTGCTTCTAATGATAGCGCAACTACATATGATTCAGTAAGAAAAAAAGCATATGGAACACTTGAAGATGATCTTGAAGATACATTAAATACAATGAATAAATTGTCAACAAATACAATTAAAGAAAGTATTAATGACATTAATGATGCAGTAGATGCTATTAATACTAAAGCAAATAAAATAGAAAATTATATTTCTAAAGTTGAAGAACAAACTCCTGATGTATCAATAGGTGAGTTAGAAGATAAAGTAAAAGAAACAATAGATGTTAGTAATGATACAGTATCAGATAGTACACTAGAACATGATTTATTTAATCTAATTGATTCAATGTATGATAAGGAGGATTAATAATGGAATATCTAAATGAAATGTTACCAATAATTATATATTTTCTACTTATAGTGCTTTTAGTAGTATCTATAATAGTAGGTATTAAATTAATATTTACAATTACTAAAGTAGATGAACTAATTGATGATGTTACTGAGAAGTTAAGTTCATTTGATAGGCTATTTAATGTAATTAATTTTACAACAGATAGATTTGGTGTTATTAGTGAAACTGTTATTAGTTTTATAACATCAAAATTAAAAAAATTAATGAAACCAAAAAGAAAAACTAAAAGGGAGGATGAAGATTATGAGTAAAAAAGGTGGACTTGGAAAGTTTATCGCAGGAGCTGCTTTAGGAGCAGGATTAGGACTTTTATTCGCACCAGATAGTGGTGAAAATACAAGAAAGGTATTAAAGAGAAAATTAGATGATTTAGTTAATAAAGCTAAAGAAGTAGATTTAGATGAAGTTAAAGATGAACTTTTATACAAAGTTGAAACTCTTCAAGCAGAGTTAGCAACATTAGATAAAGAGAAAGTTCAAAAGATTGCTTTAGAAAAAGCAGAAGTAATTAAAACTAAAGCTGAAGATTTATACAAATATGCTTTAGAAAAAGGAACTCCTGTTGTTGAAAAAGCTGCTGATGAAGTAAGAAAACAAGCTTTAAAAGTAGTTAAAGAAATAGAAAAGAAATTAGAATCAGATAAAAAGAGAAAGTAATTTTTCTCTTTTTTTAATCTATAAATAATTTAATTTTACCATTTTTATTAGCGATTAATATTTTATTCCAAATATCGCTTTCAATATTTCTTACTTTTTTAGGGTGACATAAGAATCTAATAGTTAATTTAACATGATTTTCTACAATACTTGTATAGATAATTGGTTCTAAGTTATTATAATATATTCTATATTCACCAACTACATTATTTAATTGATTTTTCATTTTATTTGGAATCTTTTTTAATGTTTCATTTGAATTAATAATTTTATATAATTCCTTTTTACTTTTTTCAATATCAGAATCTATTGGAACATTAACTTCCATTTCTTTCCATATATATTTAAATGCTTTTGAATAGTTTTTAACAGCATAACTAAATATTTTTGAACTAGGTATTTGTACTATTATACCAGTACTTTGTTCTCCTTTTTCTTCTTCTTTAACTTCTAATATTTCGAAACTTAAATAATTAATATTTATTACATCTCCGATATTATCATTTATTTCAATTCTATCTTCAACACTAAATGGTTTATTTAATTTAATATAAATACCAGAAAAGAAATTTAATATAATATCTCTTAGAGCAAAGGTTAAAGCAGCGGATACAAAACTAATTAAAGTAAGAAAGTTCTTGAAATAGTTTTGCCATATTATTATAAACGCTATAATTATAAAAACATTAATCAACAGATGTATTTTTTTATTTAATTTATATTTTTTTCTATCATTTTTATTAAATTTATTATTTAAAAATTCAAATATTTTATCAATTAATTTAAGAATAATTATTATTATAACTGATTCGATCGCGGAAGTTAGATAATTATTATTTATACCAGTTATTTTAGTTATTATATTTATAAAATTCATTATAACACCTCCAAGAGTTATCAAGTATAACATAATATAATATTTAATGGAAGCAGAAAATATTAAAAAAAAATAATTTTACACTTTTGATGTAAATATTGACAAACTAAATAACATTTGTTAAAATTTATTCATAAATCTGAAGAAATATTAATAAATCCCTTATCTAAAGTGAAACTAGGATAGTGAGAACTAGTAATAATATTTATTAATTCCTATCTTCTTATATGACACTAATCATGTCCGGGGAACCGTTATATTAAAGTAAGTTAAATAAAGGATGGTACCGTCTTAAATGACTCCTTATGTACTGTTCTTTTTTATTTTTAAGGAGGAAATATGAAAAATGATAAAATTACTTTAAGAAGTGAAGATTTTGCAAAATGGTATACTGATGTAGTAAAAGCGGCTAGACTTGCTGATTATTCATCTGTTAAAGGGTTTGTAATATTAGAACCAAATGGTTATGCTATATGGGAAAAAATACAAAGTGTGATGGATTCTATGTTTAAAAAACTAGGACATCAAAATGTATATTTACCAGTATTAATACCAGAAAATATGTTAAAAAAGGAAGCAGAATTAGTAGAAGGTTTTGCTCCAGAAGTAGCATGGGTAACTGAAGGTGGAAGTAAAAAATTAGAAGAAAGACTTGCTTTTAGACCAACTAGTGAAACGTTATTTAGTGATTATTATAGAAGTACAGTAAAAACATATAGAGATTTACCAAAGTTATATAATCAATGGTGTAGTGTTATTAGATGGGAAAAAGAAACAAGACCATTTTTAAGAACACGTGAATTTTTATGGCAAGAAGGACATACTGTTCATGCTACTAGGGAAGAGGCAGAAGAAGAAACTAGAAGAATGTTAGGAACTTATAAAGAATTTTTTGAAAAATATTTAGCAATACCTGTTATAACTGGTAGAAAAACGGAAAAAGAAAAGTTTGCAGGAGCAGAATATACATTAACAGTTGAATCTATTATGCAAAATGGAGTTTCTTTACAGTCAGCGACAAGTCATTATTTTGGACAAAAGTTTGCTAAAAATTATGATATAAAATTTGTAAATAAAAAGAATGAATTTGAATATGTATATCAAACATCTTGGGGTTCTTCTACAAGGATGATGGGTGCTTTAATAATGTCACATTCTGATGATAGAGGACTTGTTTTACCACCTAAGATTGCACCTAAACAAGTTGTTATAATACCAATTAAAGATGATGAAGAACTTATTTCTGTTGCTGAAAAGATTAATGAATCATTATTATTTAAAGGTATAAGTAGTTATATAGATTACTCTGATAAATCAGCAGGATTTAAGTTTGCTGAAGCAGAAGTTAATGGTATACCAGTTAGGGTGGAAATAGGTAAAAGGGACCTAGAAAATGATTCTGTTACTTTAGTTAGACGAGATACATTAGAAAAAGAAACAATTAAATTAAATGATGTCACAAATAAAGTAGTTAATCTAATGGATACTATTCAAAATGATCTTTATGATAAGGCACTTAATAATTTAAAATCTAAGACTTATGAAGCAAAAACATTTGATGAAGTGAAAGATATAATGGATAATCATCCTGGATTTGTTAAAGCACCATGGTGTGGAGATGAAGCATGTGAACTTAAGATGAAAGAAATAAGAGGAACTAAATCTAGATGTATTTTAGAAAATGAACATTGTGAAAATGAACATTGCGTTGTATGTGGTAAAGAAGCAAAACATATGGTGATATGGGGTATTCAATATTAATTAATTGACTTTTTTAATGTATTTTGATACAATATTACACAAATGAGGTGGCATATGAAAAAGACAATGAATAGTTATAGAAAAGGAATTTTAACCAATATAAATTTAATTGAAGAATTTAATAAAAAACACATTAGTTTTAAGAATTATGTTATAAAATTAAATAATTATTCACTTGAAATTACTAATATAAAAACTTATAAAGTTATTAATATACCTTTAATTATAAAATGTACTTATGATGGTACTGATTATTCATTTTATGAATTTATAACAGGCGAAGAATATCATAGAGATAATTCAAGAAGTACTTTATTAAAAGGAGAAAAGGGAAATATTGTTTTAATGTTAAGTGCTGCTCCTGCTTATAATAATAATTTATTAGTAAGCCTTTTAGAAAAAATGGATGATGAAGAAAAAGCTGCTTATATTTATGGTATGGAGCAGTTACCTGTTATATCAAAAAATATGGAATTATGTAAGAAAAATAATTTTAAAAAAGATATTCAAAAAGAAACAGAAGAATATTTAGATTCCTTTGTTAAGAAGTTTAAACAAAATTAGTTATAAACTCTTGACAAACACATATATTTACTATATAATCTTAAATGTTGAAAAAGAAAGAAAGAGATCCACTCTTCACCAGATACAATAGTGTATTGGTAAAAAGCTTATTTATCTTATAAAAAGTTTTTTAAAGTGGACTCTAGATCCACTTTTTTAAATGAAAATATGGAGGTGTTAGCAATAGCTAAGCAAAACGAAGTTCAAATTAATGAACAAATAACTTATCCTAATGTAATGGTAATTGGACCTAATGGAGAAAAGATGGGCAACAAGAATATATCAGATGCTTTAACTTTATCAAAAGCTGCTGGACTTGATTTAGTATTATTAAATAATGATCCTAAAAATCCAGTATGTAAGATTATTGATTACAATAAGTTTCGATATGAGAAACAAAAAAGAGAAAAGGAAGCAAAAAAGAAACAAAGGGAACAAAATCTAGAAATGAAAGAGTATAGATTAAGTGTCACTATTGATAAAGGTGACTTTGATACTAAGTCTAGAAATGCTAGAAATTATCTAGAAAAAGGACATAAAATTAAAGTTGCTGTTAGATTCAAAGGTAGACAACTTGCACACCCAGAGTTAGGTCGTGATGTGATAATGAAATTTGCAGAAAGTCTAAACGATGTTGCAGATATAGAAGTTATGCCTAAAATGGAAGGTAGAAGTATGCAACTATTCTTAGCACCAAAAAAATAAAGGAGGAAGAAAAATATGCCAAAAATGAAATCACATGGTGGTATAAGTAAAAAAATTCAAGTTAGAAACTCAGGTTCAACTAAAATAGGACATGTAGGAGCTAACCATAATAGTGGAAAGAAATCTAGAGATTTCAATAGAAAAGCAAGAAAGGGTTCTGTACTTAGTAGCGGAGATGCTAAAAGATACAAAGGACTAGTAAAGTAGGAGGTACAAGATGACAAGAGTTAAAGGTGGAGTAGTATCTAAAAATAGAAGAAGAAAAGTATTAAAGAGAGCTAAAGGATACTTTGGAAGTAAACATAGATTATATAAGACTGCTCAAGAACAATTATTCCATAGTGGAGCTTATAGTTATAATGATAGAAAGAAAAGAGCTAACGACTTTAGAAAATTATGGATTACAAGAATCAATGCTGCTTGTAGAAATAATGATATAGTTTATTCTAAATTTATTAATGGTCTTAAGAAAGCAAATATTGATATTAATAGAAAAATGCTTAGTGAACTTGCTATCTTCGCACCAGAAGAATTTACTAAATTAGTTCAAATTTCTAAAGATGCATTAGAAGGAAAAGCTCCTAAGAAAGAAAAAGAAGTAGTTGAAAAGAAAGTTGAAAAAACTGTAGAAGCTAAAAAAGATTATTCTAAGTTAACAGTAGCTGAATTAAAAGCTGAATGCGCTAAGAATGGCGTTGAAGTTAAATCAACTATGAAGAAAGCTGATTTAGTAGCAGCTCTTAGTAAGTAATTATTGATTACTTACTTTTTTTAATGTATAATATTGAATCAATAAGGAGGAAATTATGTTTCATATTGAAGGTATTGAATTGCCATTTGAATTTGATAATGAAGAAGTAGTAGTTTATAATGAAGGAGAACACATTATAAATATAGTAAAGAGTGCATATAATAATAGAATATTAAAAGATCCATGTAATAGTTTAGGTTATGGTTTTGAACTTTCTGTACCTGAAGGGTATAGACTTGTTAATTCATTTGCGCTTAGTGATAGTAATATAATATATATATTTGTTAATGAAGTACCTGTAATAGTTAAACAAAGTAATTTAAAAAATACTATAAATATTGGTAAACCTTATGTTAATAGTAGTATTAAACTAACTAAAAAATATTAATATTGTATTTTAGACTTTATTGTATTACAATTAAATTGAAAAAGAGGGAAGTCATGAAAAACTTTATAGATCCATTTTTATATAATGCTCCGCATTTGGATATACATGGTTATGATAGATATGGTGCGACTGCGATGATTAAAAATTTTATTGATAATTCAATAAGAATAGATGCTAAAAAAATAGTAATTGTTCATGGTAAAGGAACAGGTGTGTTAAAAAATGCTACTCATGAATATTTAAAAACAGATAGAAGGGTTTTAGAATATAAATTAAATAATTTTAATATTGGTGAAACAATAGTAATTCTAAAATAAGGAGGAAGAAGTATGCAACAATATTTTTCTAAAAGTAAAAAAGACAATACTTTATACTTACATGAATATGACTTTAATCATATTAAAAATGTTATGAGAATGAAAGAAAATGATGAGATTATTGTTGTATATGATAAGACAAGTTATATTTGTTCTCTTAATAAAGATTTAACTTCATGTAACATTAAAAGTGTATTTAAGAGTGAAGAGGATTTAAATGAGTTTATTGTCTATGTACCTTTCTTAGTCGATGAAAAGATGAGTTATATATTTAAACATGGTACTGAACTTGGTATTACTAAGTTTGTAGTAGTAGAATATGCCCATTGTAAATACAAATTACCAAAAAAAGATTATGAAAAGAAACTTACTAGATGGAATAAAATTATTAAAGAAGCAACGGAACAGTCATACAGAATTACTAAGCCTGAGTTAGAATCTATTATTTCTCCTAAAAACATTGAATGTATACCAGGTGTAAATATAATGTGTTCACTTGACAATGTTAATGTAAAAAACATATGTAAAGTATTAACACCTAAAAATTCTCATGATAAAATTAGTTTAGTATTTGGACCAGAAGGTGGTCTTTCAAAAATAGAAGAAGATATGTTAGAAGAAAAAGGCTTTATTAAAACGTCTCTTGGAAATGATGTTTTAAGAACTGAAACTGTTCCTTTAACAATCGCATCTATTTTAAAATACTTGAAGGAATGGGATAAAAATGGAGAACTTTAGTGATTTTATGGATTTATTTATGACTGGGGATTATTTTATAATATTTTTGGTATTATTGCTTATTATTTTTGCTGTGCTTATTATGGCACTTGTTAAAACTAGGATGCAGTATCTTGAAATAATCAATGCTGAAAAAACTAAGAATGAGGAAACTTCTATTAATGATAAAATAGTCAATAGTAAAATAGATGATAGTATTGAAAAAATAGAAGATGATGGAGACATATTAGATGATTTAGATAAATTAATCGCACAAACTAAGGAAGATACTATAAAAGAAAATGAACCACTGTATACACAAGTAAATATTCCACAAGTAAAAACATATGATGATGTTATTAATGATTATGAATCATCCGAGGAAGAAGAAGCAGTAATATCAAGTGAAGAACTTGAAAAGAAAACAAAAGAAAGAATGAAATCTTTAGGCCTTAATGACAATCAAGTAGCTATACAAAAATATGAAGAAGAACAAGAGAAAAAAGCAATAATTAGTTATGAGCAATTAGTTAAAAATGCTAGTAATATTTCTTTAACATATAAAGAAGAAGATATAGGTAGTGGTGCACCTAAAGTAAATAAAATAGAAATACAAGAAAAGGAAGTAACTCCACCAGAAAATTATTTAAAAGAAGAAGAATTTTTAAGTATTCTTAAGGAGTTTAGGTTATCGTTAGAATGAAAAAGTTTTTAATAAAAACATTAGGTTGCAAAGTAAATTCTTATGAAAGTGAATTCATAAGAAATTTATTTTTAGAAAAAGGTTATGAAGAAGTAGAAGATAATGCAGATATATGTATCATAAATACATGTACTGTTACTAATACTGCTGATAATAAAAGTAAGCAAGTAATAAATAATATAAAGAAAAACAATAAAGATGCCATTGTAATCGCAATGGGTTGTTTTTGTCAGTTTAGAAATTCTGAAATAGAAGATTTAATTGACGCTGATATTATTTTAGGAAATAAAAATAAACATAAAGTATTAGAATATTTAAAAGAATATGAATCTAATCATAAAAGAATTGTTGACTTTGAAGATATGAATAAAGATGATATTGATTTTGATGATATGGAAATCAAAGGATATAAACATCATCATAGAGCATTTATTAAAATAGAAGATGGATGTAATAATTTTTGCAGTTATTGTATTATTCCATATGTAAGAGGAAGAGTTAGAAGTAAAGAGTTTAATAAATGTCTTATGGAAGTAAATGATCTAGCATTATCAGGACATAAAGAAATCGTTTTATCAGGAATTCATACAGGTCAATATAATAGTGATGGTAAAAGATTATCTGATTTAATAAACGAAATATCAAAAGTACCTCAAATTAAGAGAATAAGACTTTCTTCTGTAGAAATAGTTGAACTTGATGATAAGATGATGGATATTATTAAGAACAATGATAAATTTGTATCGCATTTGCATATACCACTACAAGCAGGTAGCGATCATATATTAAAATTAATGCATAGAAGATATGATAAAAAATACTTTAAAAAATTGGTTGATAAAATAAGAGAAAATAGAAATGATATTTCACTTACTACAGATGTTATCGTAGGGTTCCCCGGAGAAACTGAAGGGGATTTTAAAGAAACATTAGATTTTTGTGAAGAAATTGGTTTTACTAAAATACATGTATTTCCTTATTCTGATAGAAGTGGTACAGTTGCTTCAAGAATGAAAGATAAAATACCTGGTAATATTAAGAAAGATAGAGTAAGAAGGTTAATAGATTTATCAAATAAGTTAGAAAAAGAGTATTATTTAAAACATATTGGCAAAGAAGATGATGTTTTAATAGAAGAAGTTAAACAAGATGGATATTTACATGGTTTTACTAGTGATTATATTCCAGTAAAATTAAAAGGCGATTATAAAATCAATGAAATTTATAAAATAAAGCTTAATAAAGAAAATATAAATTTTAATTTAAACTAAATTGACAAATAGTATATCACAATGATATACTTTTTATATATTATAGAGTAGGAGGAAGTAAAATGGATTATAGTTACGATTATGGATATGGAGATTATGGAGCTTCATCAATTGATGGACTTGACACAACTATGGGTGCTATTGCCGGTGGTACATTTATTGTTACATTATTGATTTCATTAGCGGTAGGAATAGTTTCATTAATCGCAATGATTAAACTATTTAAGAAGTTCGGAAAACCAGGTTGGGCACCAATAGTACCAATCTATAATACGTGGGTATTACTTGAAATGGGTGGTTTACCAGGATGGTTATGTTTAATTCCGATTGCTAATTATTTCTGTATTTTAGTTGCCTATTTTCAAATTGCTAAAAAATTGGGTAAGTCAACTGGATTCGCAGTGTGTACAATATTCTTTTTACCAATATGTATGTTGATAATGGGATTTGATAAGTCAACAGTAGTAGAACAGGGAATGAACAATAATTATAATAATCAAAATATGAATAATAATCAATTCATGGCAAACAATCAACAACCAATGAATAATAATCAATTTGTGACAAATGATCAACAACCAATGCAAATGCCTCAACAACAAATGCCACAAGAACCAATGGTTAATATGAATCCTGAAGTTGCAACTCAACCTGTAAATGAAACACCTGCAAGTACATTTGTACCTAGTGAACCAACTGCACAACCGATGTCTCAGCAAGAAGTTCCAAATGTAGATGAACCACAATTTACAAACGTTGATAATAACAATAATATTCAATAAGTATACTAAATGTATACTTTTTTTAATTTTTCTATTGATTATGATAAATTTATTTGATATAATTAAACCACTGTTTGAAATGGCGATGTAGCTCAGTTGGCTAGAGCATCTGGTTCATACCCAGGAGGTCGTGAGTTCGAATCTCTCCGTCGCTACCAAATAGAAATTAACTAACTTCAATAGTTAGTTTTTTTATGTGTAATTATTTTGCAAATTGACAGGTATAGCCAAAAGTAGTATTATATAAAAAAATGTATTGGTAGAGGTTTATATGATATATATTGAGAGTTTAAAAGAATATGTAGGTGTTATTTCAGAAGAAGAACTTAAAAAAATTTCTACTAAAATTTATATGTTAACTGATTTTATTTGTGATGATTATCCTGAATATAGAGAATGGTATTTCACTAAGCAATTACCAAATACCATTTATACCAATGAAAGAAATATATTATTCGTTAGAAATCCTAAAGATAATAATGAAATAATTTCTATGGCTTGTTTAAAAAGAAATAATGAGGAACAAAAAATATGTACATTATTTGTTTCTAGTAAATTTAGAAGTTTAGGAATAGGTAAAGCGATTGTTGAAGAATCAATGAAATGGTTAGGCACTAGTACACCACTAATAACATTTGCTGATTATAAATTAGAAATGTTTAGATCATTTATTAATAAATATAATTGGAAATTAGAAGAAATGGTTCAAGGATTGCATAATGATGGTTCTTATGAATTGTGTTTTAATGGAATGCTAACAAAAAATAATAATGAAACATTAAAACAACAATTACATAAAAAATTAACTATGGCACTTGAAAATAGATATAGACAGCTAATTAAATAGTTGTCTTTTGTTTTTTTAAAAAAAGTTTGTCATTTTTAGGTATTTCCTATATAATAAAAGTATAAGTAAGTAGTGGAGGTGCGTTTATGAAAATAATTAGTAATAATGAATGTTATATACAGGGATATGATTTAGAACATCTTATATATGATGATACACAATTTCCTGTAAGTATGTACATGGACATCAGTAAGAAAAGACATCAAAGAGATTTGAGTAAATATTATAAAATTGAGGACAAATCTCAAATAGAATATTTAATGAATAATGGAATAGTTGCTGACTATAATGAACTTGCAAGTTATAGTGAAACTGGACTTAAGAAACTTATTGATTTTTTTAAAAGAGAATTATATTATGAAACTACTAAGAGTGATGAATTTAATTCGGGTACTGTATCTTATTTAATTGAAACATTTAGAAAAAGAAGACAATTAGAATATATGATTTTTCAAGTTAGAGAAATGCTTAAATTAAAACAACATACTTCTGATATTGTATATCCTGATGTACCAAATCCAGTTGAAACACCAATTTCTAATGGGACTTTAAAAGCATGCCGTTCAATTGTACCAGGCAATGTACTTATATATAATGCAGATAATAGTGGTTTGACTAGGGACATTGATTATGGCTTTTGTAAGATTGCTTTTGATATGTTAAAACTAGATTATAAAGAGAATATAGATGAGGATATTAAAGTTAAATTTAGTAAATTTAGAGATGATATGAAATATTATATAATGGGATATAAAACTAAAGAAATAATTAATAAACCAACTTTAAGGAAAAAATAACCAAGTAAAAAACTTGGTTTTTATATGTAAAACACTACAAAAAAAATATTAAATATGTTAAAATGTATAAGGAGGATAGTATATGAATAAGATAACTATAATTATTGCTGGTGTATTTATTTTATTATCAGCACTTTTATTTATACTTACAATTATAATTAAAAACAAAAGGAAGAATAGTATATTATCTTCAGTAGATAAATTAACAACTGAAAAGAATTTGATTATTTCTTCTCAATTAATGAGTGAACTTTCAAAAGCGAGTAAACTTGTTAATAATAAAAAGACTGAGGAATTAGTAGAATCTTGGAAAAAAAGATATGATAATATAGAGAATAAAGATATGCCTAAATTAACAGATAATTTAATAGATGTGGAGACTCGTTGTGTTAATAAGGAATATAAGGAAGCAAAAGAAGCACTTTCACTTGCTGAAAAGAATATCTTTCATGTTAAAGCTAAATCATATAAATTATTAAACGAAATAAAAGAATTAACTGAAAGTGAAGAGAGAAATAGAGAAGCAGTTACTAAATTAAAAAGTTTATATAGAGAAGTAGTATTTAAATACAATAAAAATAAAAATGAATATGGAGATATATGTAATCCAATAGAATTACAATTTGAAAACATAGATAAATTATTTAGTGGATTTGAAGTTGCGATGCAGAATCATGAATATGAAGAATTAGGTAAAATAGTTAAGGCACTTGATGATATGATTCATAACATTAGTATTGTTATAGAAGAAGCACCAACTATTATACTTATGTCAACTATGATACTTCCAAAGAAAATGAATGATATTAAAAGTATTAGTACTAAACTTGTAAGAGCAGGATATAACTTAGAATATTTAAATTTAGATTATAATATAGAAGAGACTAATAAAAAAATTAGTGAAATTATGGATAAACTTAAAGTATTAAATTTACAAGATTCTATATTTGACTTAAAAACATTACTTGATTATTACGAATCTATATATAGTGATTTTGATGCAGAAAAAAGAGGTAAGAAAGAGTATGAACGTGGTCTTATTAATATAACTGAGAGATTATCTAAAGTAACAAGTATAGTTAAAAATCTTTATGCTGAGATTAGTAATTTAAAAGATACATATGATCTTAGTGATGATGATATTAAAGTTATAGATGAGATTAATAAAGAATTAATAAGTGTTAAAGATAGTTTTAAACTTGTTAATGATAGAAGCTTATGTAAGATTATGCCTTATTCTAAACTAAGTAATGATTGTGAACTTGTTGCGGTTTCTTTATCTAAAGTTGAAGATAAATTAGAATCAACTCTTAAGAATTTAGGAAGTTTAAAAGAAGATGAAGCAAGAGCAAGAGATCAATTATTTGAAATTAAGAGTATCATAAATAATTCTAAATATAAAATTAAAGATTATGATTTACCTAAAATACCAGATCAATTTTATGTTGAAATGAAAGAAGCATATGATGCGGTAAAAGAAATTAATAAAGAATTAGATAAGAAACCTATTTCAATTAAGACATTAAATTTAAGAGTTGAAACAGCAGGAGACTTAGCACTTAAATTATTTAAGACAGCAGCTAGTACTACTAAAACAGCAGCTATGGCAGAAATGGCTATTGTTTATGGTAATAGATATAGATCAAGTAATTCTGAAGTTGAGTCAGGTTTAAATAAAGCTACTAAGGCATTTAATAAAGGTAACTATAAAGATTCATTAGAAATAGTTTTGAATACACTTAATATAGTTGAACCTGGAATACATAAGAAATTACTCAGCAAAATGGAAAGTTAGGTGACTTAAAGTGGCTAAAAAGAAAAAACAAAAAATAGAAGAAAATACTGGTTTTAAATATAAAAAGGAATGTGCAGGAATAATTGTTTTAGTGCTTTCTATATTAGGTTTAGGAAGAAAAGGTATAGTTGGTGGAATAATTAAAAAGTTTGCTATATTCTTATTTGGTAATTGGTGGGCAGCATTTTTAATATTATCTGTTTGTTTATCATTATATTTAATAGGAAAGAGAGAAAAACCAAATTATTTTACTGGAAGACTTATTGGAGTTTATTCAATTATCTTTGCTATACTACTATTCTCACATATTAATTATGTAAGTAGTAATAATATTAAAACAAATATAATAACTGAAACTTATAATAATATCGCAGTTGCTTATGATACTGATAGTGAAATAAGAAATACTGGTGGTGGTATGTTAGGAGCATTATTTACTTTTGCATTTGTACCATTATTTGATATAGAAGGTACATACATTGTAATAATAATTATTGCTTCATTTGGACTTATAATGTTATTTGATCTAACGCTTAGTGATTGTATAAGTACAATATTTTCTCCATTTAAAAGAATATTTAGAAAGAGAGAAACAAGTGATGAAGATGAAGAGAATGTATTGGTTAAAGATATTACTCCTTCAGTAAAAGAACCACTTAAAGATAATAAAGTAGTTATAACTAGTGTTGAAGATTATTTAGAAAGAAAACAAGAAGTTAAAGAAGAAGTAAAAGAACCTGTTGTTGATACGAGTGCTGATACTAGTGATACACCTTATGTTAAACCATCTATTAATTTACTTAATATGCCTAAATCAAAAGGTAAAGTTAATTCAACAGAAGTTATCGCTGCGAATACTAAAAAACTTGAAAGAGTATTTAATGATTTTGGTATGATTGCTAAAGTAATAGAAATACATGTAGGGCCTGCGGTTACTCAATATGAAATGGAATTACAAAGAGGAACTAAAGTAAATAAAGTACTTAGTATTTCAAGAGAAATAGCACTTGAATTATCGGCAAAAGAAGTTAGAATAGAAGCACCTATACCAGGTAAAAGCACTGTTGGTATAGAAATACCTAATCAAACAATAATACCTGTATCAATGAGAGAAATTATGGAAGATTTAGAGCGAAATCCTAAATATAAAGATTCTAAACTAGCAGCACCTCTTGGTAGAGACATAATGGGTAATGTTAAATGTGTTGAGATAAATAAGACTCCTCATATGTTAGTAGCTGGTGCGACTGGTAGTGGTAAGAGTGTATGTATTAACAATATAATCTTATCAGTTATTATGAGAGCGACACCTGATGAAGTTAAAATGGTGCTTGTCGATCCTAAAAAGGTAGAATTTAATGCTTATGAAGGAATACCTCATTTACTTATGCCTGTTGTTACTGATCCTAAAAAAGCAAGTGCTGCATTACAAAAAATAGTAGTTGAGATGGATGATAGGTATGAAACATTTAAAAACAGTGGTACTAAAAACATATCCACTTATAATGAATATATAGAAAAACAACTTAAGAAAAACCCTGATTGTGGACTAAAGAAAATGCCATTTATACTTGTTATAATCGATGAACTTGCTGATTTGATGCTTGTTGCTGCTAAAGAAGTTGAAGATTCAATTATGAGAATAACTCAACTTGCAAGAGCTGCTGGTATACATTTAATAGTTGCTACACAAAGACCATCTACAGATGTAATTACTGGTGTAGTAAAATCAAATATACCAACAAGAATATCTTTCGCAGTATCTTCATCAATAGATAGTCGTACTATTTTAGATATGACCGGAGCAGAGAAACTTCTTGGTAAAGGTGATATGTTATATAAACCAATGGATGATAATACACCAACAAGAGTACAGGGAAGTTTTGTAAGTGATGATGAAATACAAAGAGTAGTAGATTTTGTTAAATCAAAATCTCATCCACCAAGATATAGTGAGAAATTTACTAATTTAGAAACAAACAATTCATCTTCATCATTTAATGGTTCTGCTAGTAGTGGTAATAATGAAAATAAAGACGTACTATATAATGAAATACTTGATTATGCTGTAAGAATGGGACAAATAAGTGCTTCATTAATACAAAGAAAATATAGTATTGGATATAATAGAGCGGCAAGAATAATAGATCAGTTTGAAGAAGAAGGAATAGTTGGACCTGCTAAAGGAAGCAAACCAAGAGATGTACTTATCAAACTAGAAGAAAAGGATGGTGAATAATGACTGTACATATAGAAGCAGAAAAAGGACAAATTGCTAAAAGAGTATTAATGCCAGGTGATCCAAATCGTGCTAAATATATAGCAAATAAATATTTGAAGAATCCAAAACTTGTAAATACTTTAAGAGGAGAACTTGCATATACAGGTACTTATAAAGATGTAGAAGTAACAATATTCTCAAGTGGTATGGGTATTGGAAGCATGGGAATTTATAGTTATGAATTATTTAATGATTATGATGTGGATTCAATAATTAGAATAGGTACTGCTGGAAGTTATAGTAAAGAGTTAAAAGTATATGACTTATTAGTCGCAGACTCATGTTATTCGAAAACATATTTTGATGAAGAAGCAGGAAGAGAAGATATAGAAATCATTAATTCTTCGGGTGACTTAAATGGAATAATTATGCAAACTGCTGCACTTAAAAGAATAAATGCTAAATTAGGTAGAGTTCATACTACTGAAGCATTTTATACTGAAAATAAAGATTATTCTAAATTCATTGAAATGGGGTGTAAAGCAGTTGAAATGGAATGTTATGCACTTTTCTATAATGCAAAAAAATTCTTAAAGAAAGCAACTGCAATATTAACTATTAGTGATAATTTAATTACTCATGAAGAAATAGATGCTAAAGAAAGAGAACAAAAACTTGATGAAATGATATTTTTGGCACTTGAATCTATTATAAAAGAATAGTTTTTGTAAATAATAAAAAAGAAGATGATGATTTTCTTCTTTTTTCAGGTAAAATATAATTTGAGGAGATTAATATGGAATATAAAAAAATAATAGAAGACAATTATACATTGCATTTAATAAATAATGACAGATTTAAAATAATGAATGTAGTAGTATTTTTCACTAAAAAATATGATAAAAATGATGTACCTTATGGAGTATTATTGACAAAAAATATGGTTTATACGACTAAAAAATATAATACTAAAAATAAAATAGCAATAGAAGGTGAAGAACTATATGGAAGTAGAGTAGCATCTTCATTTACATCAACAGGAAATTCATTATCATTTTCATTCGCACTTGATTTTTTAAATCCAAAGTATACAAAAGATGAATATCTATCAAAATCAATAGAATTTCTTTGTGAAGTATTATTTAATCCTAATGTAACTAAAGATGGATTTGATGAAAACTATTTTAATATAATTAAAAACGATGTTATATCATCAATTAAATCAACAAAAGATAATCCTTCTAAATATGCATCTATAGAATATGGGAAATTAATGTACAAAGGAACTCCTGGTGAAAATGGTACAATGCCTACTATAGAAGAAATAGAAAATATAACTCCTTTAAAACTATATGAGTTTTATAAAAAATTATTTGATGGAGAATATAAAATAGATATAGCGGTACATGGTGAATATAATGATGAAATAATTGGTATTATTAAAAATAAATTTAATAAAATAAAATCATCAAAAGATAAAATTGATTTAAAAATAAAACAAAAATATAATACTAAATTAATAACAAAAACAGATACTTTACCTTTCAAACAATCAAGATTATTAATAGGATATAGAATAAAAGAACCAACTTATCATGAAATGAATCATGTACTTAAAATATATAATACAATACTTGGTACAATGAATGATTCATTATTATTCAATATAGTAAGAGAACAAAATTCATTATGTTATTCAATAGGTTCATACTTTTCTAAATACAATAATGCATTAACTATATATGCTGGTATCAATAAAGATAATGCAGATAAATCTATCGAATTAATAAAGAAATGTGTAGAAATGATGAGCAACAAAAATATAATAGAAAAACTATATGATTATGCTTTAAAAACAATCAATACTTACTTAAATAACTATTATGATGATGTTACATCTCAAATAAATAAATATTATATTAAGGAGTTTGAAGAAACTGAAGATATAGAAACATTAAGAGAAAAATTAAATAATGTAACAGTTGATGAAATAGTTGAACTTAATAAGAAAATAAATATCCAGACAATATATTTATTGAAAGGAGATAACTAATGATAAAGAAAACATTTGAAAAAGTAGATGAAGAATTATTTATAGAAACATTAGATAATGGTATTACAGTATATATGTATCCTACTAAAAAAACAAAAAACTTTTATTTATCAATATCAGTTAAATATGGTGCTTGCACAGAAAAATATAAAGTTGGAAATAAAGTATTTGATATTATACCAGGTTCTGCTCATTTTTTAGAACATAAAGTCATGGCACTTTCAGAAAATGTTGAAATTTCAAAAAAGATTAATGAACTAGGTAGTTTAGCAAATGCATGGACTAGTTATAGAGGAACAAATTATAATATATTTGGTAGTATTAATATTAAAGAAAATTTAAGAATATTATTAGAACTTTTCTATCATCCTGATATTACTGATGAGTCAGTAGAAAAAGAAAAAGGCATCATAGGTGAAGAAATAGATATGTATAAAGATAATATCGATAGAAATATGTATGATCATCTCTATAAAAATTTATTTAATAACTCATTTATGAGAAACACAGTAGTGGGTGAAAGAAGTAATATTGAGAAAATTACTAAAGAAAGTTTAATGACAGTTTATAATAATTTTTATATTCCAAAAAATACTTTTATAATCGTAACAGGTGATTTTGATACTAAAGAAATAATAGAAGAAATAAAAAAATATTTATCTCACTTAGATTTACCTAATAAAGAAATACCAAAAATTATAAAAGAAAAAGATGATAAAAAAGTATCTGTTCCATATGAAGAAATTACGAAAGATACAGAAGATGTAAGAGTAAAGTTAGGTATTAAAATACCAAGAAAAAACTTTGCAATAAAAGATAATGATTTACTTAGAATATATTTAAATATAATTATGTCTAATAATTTTTCTGCGACTAGTGAACTATTTGAAAAATATAAAAATGAAAACATAGTAATAAGTATAGGAAGTGGAATAAATATAATAGATGATTATGTTATTATAGGTATTTCTGCATTCACTAATGATGGTAATTTATTTATTGAAAGAATTAAAAAAGATATTAATAAATTAAAACTTACAAAAAGTGATTTTGAAAGAAAGAAAAAGTTATATTTAAAAGGCTATATATGTGATTTTGATAATATAGAAGATGTTGAATATATAATTTGTGAATCTATTATGCTAGATGAAGAATTAAGTTATAATGATTATTCTAGAATTAATAATATGACTTATGAAGAAGCAAATAAAATATTAAAATCATTTGAATTTGATAATATATCTATAATTAGAACAGTAAAGTAGAGAGAAATCTCTATTTTTTTAATTTATTCTAAAAAATTTTCAAAAAAAGAAGAGTTTTTGTTTTTTATGACTAATTATAATAATAGGAGGAATAAAATGAATTATTATGAAGAAATAAAAAACAAAATAATTGATAATGAAACTTATGAGAGAGTAAAAGACTATTCAAAAGAAAGACATAGAGTAATTACATACTTTGAAATAGGTAAGTTATTAAATGAAGCTGGTAGTAAGTATGGAGATAATATTATAAATGAATATTCTAAAAAACTAATTATTGAAGTGGGCAAAAAATATACTAGAAGTACATTATTTAGAATGAAACAATTTTATAATTTGTTTAATAATGAAAAAGTCGCACCACTGGTGCGACAATTATCTTGGAGCCATTGCCTTTTACTTATCCCACTAAAAAATAATGATAAAATATTGTATTATGCAAATGAGATTATTAAAAATAATTTATCTAAAAGGGCATTAGAAACAAAAATAAAATCAAAAGAATACGAAAGATTGCCAAATGAAGCAAAAGAAAAATTAATTAGTGATGAAGCATGTGAATTAACTGAACTTATAAAGAACCCAGTTGTTATCAAGGTAAATAAGAATTATGAAAATATATCAGAAAAACTACTGCAGAAAATAATACTTGAAGATATAGAGTCATTTATGAATGAATTAGGTAACTCGTTTTCTTTTATTGGTAGTGAATATAAAATTAAATTAGGAGATAGATATAATTATATAGATTTACTTTTATTTAATTATGAATACAATTGCTTTGTTGTAGTTGAATTAAAAGTAACAAAATTAAAAAAAGAACATATAGGACAAATACAAATATATATGAATTATATAGATATGAATTTAAAGAAATTTAATCAAAATAAAACTATTGGAATAATTCTTTGTAAGAAAGAAAATAAATATGTAATTGAATATTGTAGTGATACTAGAATAATAGAAAGAAAATACATAATTGTATAACTTAAATAACTATCTTTTTTTAATAAACTATTGTATAATTATTTTGGTGAAGCGTATGAATAAGTCTATTGAGTTTAAAAATATTAAAGAACTATATGATAGAGTTAAACCTGCATTATATTCTAAAGTTAAAGAACTAAGAGGTTTAGGATATAAAAATATTCATGAAGAAGACATATGGAACTATCTTGTTGAAAGTAATTGGAAAAAGAAACATGATTTACAACTATGTGATCTTATAAGTGATATCTTATTTGCAAATAATATTGAAATCAATAACTATGTCACTAATAGAATGCAAAGGGTAACAACACAAAACGATAATAATCTTTAGGAGGAAAAAACATGAAAAAAATATTAAAACCATTATTAATTGTTATAGCAATTATAACACTTGGGGCTTTTTTGATTAAGCCTACACTTAAAAATATTAGTTATGGTATTGATCTTCAAGGAGGATTTGAAATACTATATAAAATTGAGCCTTTAGAAAAAGGTAAAGAATTAACAGAAGATGATTTAGATAAAACATATACAGCTATTGTTAACAGAATTGATACATTAGGTGTTAGTGAACCTGTTATTGCATTTGAAGGAAATAATTTGATTAGAATTCAATTACCAGGAGTATCTAATGAAGAAGAAGCAAGACAAAGAATTAGTACTACTGCTGTGTTATCATTTAGAGACACTAATGATAAATTACTTATGACTAGTGATATTCTTGGAAATAATGGGGCATCGCTTACTCAAGATAGTAAAAGTTTTCAATATGAAGTTAAACTTGATATAAAAGATACTGCTAAATTCTATGAAGTAACCAAAAAAATATCCCAAAGAACTAATGGAAATAATATGATAGTTATATGGCTTGATTATAATGAAGAGTTAGATTCTTATGAAAATGAAAAAGAAACTTGTGGTAAAGATTCTAATATGAAATGTATATCTGCTGCGAGTGTTAAAGAAGGTCTTGATGGTGGAAGTGTTGTAATACAGGGAAACTTCACTAAAGAAGAAGCACAAACTTTAGTAGATTTAATAAATAGTGGATCTCTTCCAACAAAATTAAGTGAAGAGGCAACGCCTAAGAGTGTATCTCCATCTTTTGGAGCTGAAACTATTACTAAGACTGGTATTGCTGGTTTAATTACATTTATATTAATAACATTAATATTAGTATTTAAGTATAGAATAAGTGGACTTATTGGTAGTGTTTGTTTGTTTGTATATTCATTACTTGTATTCATTATTTACAATGCTGTAGGTGGAGTACTTACATTAACAGGAATTGCTGCATTGGTACTAGGTATAGGAATGGCAGTGGACTCAATAATAATATCAAATGATAGAATTAAAGATGAACTTAGAAAAGGTAAAAAGTTAATACCTGCTGTTAGTGAAGGAAGTAAGAGTAGTTTAAAAGCAATTATTGATGCTAATGTAACAACTTTATTAGCTGGTGTAATCCTTTATATATTTGGTGAATCATCTGTTAAAGGATTTGCAACTATGCTTATTATTACAATATTTATAACTATATTTGCATGTGTTATTTTATATCGTGTATTACAAATTATGATTGTTAAAACAAAAGCGTTTAATGAAAATGAAAAATTATTTATTGGTAATGTTCATGAAGTTAGAAAGTTTAACTATGTTAAATTTGCTAAGAAACCTATAATTGTTTCATTATCAATAATGGCAATAGGATTAATATTTGTACTAGTTCGTGGATTCAATTTTGGTGTTGATTTTACAGGTGGTACACAAATTAATCTATCTAGTAGTGAACCTTTAAATTTTGATAAAATAAAAGAAATTGTAAAAGACTATGATTTAAGAGATTATGATACTTATTTAAATAGTAAAACTGAAGGATATTTAAAACTTAACAATACTTTAGATGAAGAAGATGAAATTAAAGTTAAGTCTGAATTAAAATCTTTAGGAATAGATACATCCGCTAATGAAATTAGTAATTTAGTTACTAGTAATTTAACTAAAAATGCTATTAAAGCACTTTTATATTCAATAATTGCAATTATACTTTATGTAGCAATAAGATTTAATTTTAACTATGCTATTTCCGGTATATTGATGTTATTACATGACTTATTAATAACTCTTTCAATATTTGCTATATTCAATATAAGTGTAGACTTTATAATAGTAGCATCACTTCTTACAATCGTAGGTTATTCTATTAATGATACAATAGTTGTATTTGATAGAATAAGAGACAATAGAAATAAATTATATAAAAATAGAAAGAAATTAACAGATGAAGAACTTGAAAATTTAGTAAATATATCATCTAATGAAACTATTACGAGAAATGTATGGACTAGTATTACTACAATAGCTGCGATAGTTACATTATTATGTGTAGGACTTAATGACATTTTAACATTTAATATAGCTATTCTTGTTGGCTTAATAGCTGGTACTATTTCATCATTGTTAATTGCACCTAGAGTATGGATGTTACTTGAAAGAAGAAGTATGGATCGTCCAGAAGAAGAGGATGATGAACCAATTGAAATGAAAGTTAAAGGCGTTAATTTCTAAGGGAGTTGATCTTATTAAAAATTATGATTATGATGAATTACTTGATTTATTAAAAACTTATATGGATAGTGAATATATTGACTTTATAGATAAATATTATAATCAAGCGAAGATAATTTATGAAGGAATGAAAAGAGAAACTGGAGAAGATTATATTATGCATCCTATTAATGTTGCATATATCTTAGCTGAACTTAAAATGGATCCAGTAACTATAGGGTGTGCTTTAATACACGAAGCAATTACTCTTGGTAAAATGACTTATGAAGAAGTTGAAGAAATGTTTGGTACTGCTAGTGCTGATATAGTTAATAGTATTAGCAAAATAAGTAATTTAAAACAAACATTTAAAATAAATAATCCTGAAAAATATAGAAGAATAATAGTAGGTCTTTCTGAAAATCCAGCAACATTATTTATTAAATTTGCTGATAGACTTCATAATCTTAGAACATTAAAAGTACATGATGCAGAACATATAAAATATATAGTAACTGAAACTCAAAATATATATATACCAATCGCACATAGACTTGGTATGAAAAAGATGAAAAGTGAGATGGAGGATTTATGTTTACAATATTCTGATCCAGAAGGGTATAGAAGTGTTGAAGAAAAAATAAATGCTTCCAAAGAAGAACTTGAGCTTTCATTAGAACATATGAAAGAAGAAATAAAAACTATACTTGATCATCATAATATTAAATATGAAATGTTATCAAGAGTTAAGTCTGTAAGAGGTATATATAATAAGCTTAAAAAAGGTAGAAAATGGGAAGAAATATATGATTTACTTGGTATAAGAGTACTTGTAGATACAGTTGAAGATTGTTATAGAGTAATTGGACTTGTACAAGCAAAGTACTCTCCAATTCCTAATAGATTTAAAGATTTTATAGCGAACCCTAAACCTAATATGTATCAAAGTTTACATACTACAGTTTTTGGTGAAGATAAAAGAATATTTGAAGTTCAAGTAAGAACATATGAAATGGATGAAATAGCAGAAAAAGGTGTTGCATCTCACTGGAGTTATAAAGAGCACACTAATGGAGCTAATAAAAATAATTTAGATCGTATTTTAGAACAATTTAGGGCATTAGTAGAAGTAAATGATATAGAAAAAAATATGAGTTTCTTTACAAATATCAAAGAAGAATTAAAAAGAAATGAAATTTATGTTTATACTCCTAAAGGAGATATAATTGAACTTCCAAGTGGTGCGACTCCAATAGACTTTGCATATAAAATACATAGTGAAGTAGGTAATACAACTACAGGAGCACTTGTTAATAATAAAATGGTTAAAATTGACTATGAACTTCAAGATGGTGACTTAGTAGAATTAATTACTAAAAAAGGTCATACACCATCAAGAGGATGGCTAAAAATAGTTAAGACTGAGGCAGCTAAAAGTAGAATTAAATCTTTCTTCTATAAAAAAGAAAGAGAAAAATATATTAGTCTTGGTCATGAAATGATGCTTAATGAATGTAAGAAAAGGAACATTGATATAAATGATGTATTTAGTGAAGAGAATGTTAAAAAACTATGTGAAATGTTATCAATGGATTCACTTGATGATATATATTTTTCAGTAGCAACTTTAAGATATTTACCTTCATCAATACTTGGAAGACTTGAAATAAGAGAACCTAGAAAGAAACAAATAACACTAGAGAGAAGAAAAAATAAAAATGAAAGTGGAATAGTTATTGCGGGAAGTAATGATATTTTATGTACTTTAGCAACATGTTGTAATCCTGTTTATGGAGAAGATATAGTTGGATATATAACTCGTGGTTATGGAGTTAAAATTCATTCAAAGAATTGTCCTAATATTGATTTAAATAGTGAAAGACTTATTGATGCATCTTGGGAAGGTGAAGCAAATAGTAGATATACTGCTAAACTAAAAGTGTATATTGATGAAGTGAGTGATATTCTATTAAAGATAATAACTTTATCTACTAAATCAGAAATAATAGTTGATTCTATAAATCTAATAAATAGAAATAATAAATTATTCTATGATATAACATGTAAAGTTAAAAATATAAATGATTTACATAAATTCATAGATGAAATTAAAACTATAAGTAGTGTCTCTTCAGTAGAAAGGATGTTTATCTAATGAAAGTAGTAGTTCAAAGAAGTAAAAAAAGTAAAGTTACAATAAATAATAAAGTAAATGGAAGTATTAACAAAGGTTATGTTTTATTAGTTGGTTTTACTCATGGTGATACAACTGATATTGTTGATAAAATGATTAATAAAATACTTAATTTAAGAATATTTGAAGATGAAAATGATAAAATGAATCTTAGCATTAAAGATATCAATGGAAGTATATTAAGTATTAGTCAATTTACTTTATACGCTGATTCAAAAAAAGGTAATAGACCATCATTTATAAATGCTATGAAGCCAGATGAAGCAAGTAAACTTTATGATTATTTTAATCAAGAATTAAGTAAATATATAGAAGTAAATACTGGTATATTTGGGGCAGATATGAAAGTAGAAATATATAATGATGGACCTGTTACAATAATACTTGATAGTGATGAATTATTTAAAAAATAGTAAAGCAAAGAAATTCTTTGCTTTTTTAATATTTTATTTGAATAAATGTACTTTGTGATATATAATAAACATTATGGAAAGAAAAGATGTTGATTTAAATTTAGTTAGTCCAATGATGAGGGAATACCTTCAAACTAAAAGTGAATATGAAGGAATAATATTATTTTATAGATTAGGGGATTTCTATGAAATGTTTTTTGATGATGCAATTACTGCTAGTCATGAACTTGAACTTACTTTAACAGGTAAACAATGTGGACTTAGTGAAAGAGTTCCGATGTGTGGAATACCTCATCATGCTTTAAATGTTTATTTAGAAAAATTAATAGATAAAGGATATAAAGTTGCTATATGTGAACAAATGGAAGATCCTAAAACAACTAAAGGTATTGTTAAAAGAGAAGTAATACAAATAGTTAGTAAAGGAACACTTACCAGTCCTGAAATTGTTAATGAAAAAGATTTTAACTATATCGCAAGTATAAAAGATTATGGTTATGTTTATGCTCTTTCATATGCAGACCTTTTAAGTGGAAAAGTTTGTGCGTCACTTGTGAAACATGATATTGATAAACTAATAAGTCAAATAGTTAATCTAAATATAAAAGAATTAGTAATAAATAAAGACTTTGATACAAGAGTAGTTAATATACTTAAAAATAACTATAATATTTATATTTCATATTATGATAATGATGAAACTTATACATCACATAATGTATTTCAAAATATAACTGATGATAAATTAATAAAAAATACATCACTACTTTTAAATTATTTAACTAATAGTTTAAAACAAGATATATCTCATATACAAATGGTTGAATATATTGATACAAGTATATTTCTAGATTTAGATAAAGAATGTATTAAAAACTTAGAGTTAGTTGAAACAATAAGAAGTAAAGAAAGACAAAATAGTTTACTTGGTTTTATGGATAAAACTAAAACAGCAATGGGAAGTAGATTATTAAAAAGTTTTATTATTAGTCCATCTATTGATGTAGATGAAATAACTAAAAGACAAAATTTAACAGAAAAATTTATAAATGATTTTATATCCACTAGTGAACTAAGAGAATTATTATATGAAATATATGATTTAGAAAGATTAACAGGTAAAGTAGCGTGTTCAACACTTACTGCGAAAGACATGTTACAGTTAAAGAGTAGTATAAAAGTATTGCCTAGTATAAATAAAATATTAAAACGTTTTGATCTTCCATTATTAGAGACATTTGATGATATATATGAATTATTAGACTCCTCTATTAAAGAAGATGCTCCTTTTACAATAAAAGAAGGAGGTATTATTAAAGATGGATATAATAGTGAAGTAGATGAACTAAGAAGTATTAAAACTAATGGAAAAGATTTTATATCAAATTTTGAACGTGAAGAGAAAGAAAGAACTGGTATTAAAGGATTAAAAATTGGATTTAATAAAGTATTTGGTTATTATATAGAAGTGCCAAAGGGACAAGTTAATTTAGTTAAAGAAGAATTTAATTATGATAGAAAACAAACTATATCTAATTGTGAAAGATATATAACTCCATTATTAAAAGAAAAAGAAAACTTAATATTAACTGCTGAAGAAAAATTAAATAATTTAGAATATCAAATATTCATATCTATAAAAGAAGAAATAAAGAAATCTATTTCTAAATTACAAACAGTTTCATCTAAAATAGCATATTATGATTGTATACAATCATTTGCTAAGATAGCAGAAGACTATAATTTTATAAAGCCAACTATTAATGATGATAATATAGTTGAAATAATTGGAGGTAGACATCCTGTCGTAGAAAGTGTTATTGAAAGTGAATATATTGATAATGATATATTAATGGATAAAGATACTAATATATTAATAATAACTGGACCTAATATGAGTGGTAAATCAACTTATATGAGAGAGTTTGGTATAATAGCAATACTTAATCAAATAGGTTCATATGTACCTGCTAAAAAATGTAATATACCTGTATTTGATAAGATATTTACAAGAATAGGTGCTAGTGATGACTTAGTAGGTGGAGAAAGTACATTCATGGTAGAAATGAAAGAAAGTGCTAATGCTATAAAGAATGCTACATCAAAAAGTTTAATATTATTTGATGAATTAGGTCGTGGAACAAGTACTTATGATGGTATGTCTCTTGCTGGTTCAATAATAGAATATATTAATGAAAATATTAAATGTAAAACATTATTCTCAACGCATTACCATGAACTTACTGAAATGGAAAATAAATATAGTGGTATTAAAAATGTTCATGTAAAAGCATTAGAAGAAGAAGGAAATATTACATTCTTACATAAAGTACTACCAGGTTCAGTTGATAAAAGTTATGGTATAAATGTTGCTAAGCTAGCAGATTTACCTAATGCTATTATTGATAGAGCAAATGAACTACTTATCTTTTATGAAAACAAAAGTAATAAAAAAGAAAAAGTAATAAAACAATTTACATTAGATTTAGATACTAAAACTGATACATTAAGAGAATATATAAAAACAATTAATCCACTAGAAGTAACACCTATGCAAGCAATAAATATATTAGATGAAATTAAAAAGAAAAGTGAGGAATAATTATGAATACATATGATAAACAAATAGATAAATTATGGAATGAATTTTATACAATGAGGAAAAATAGATATTTAATATTAAATTATCTAGTAAGTATTAAGTTTAGAATAACTAAAAATAGTATACCTGCAAGTACAATAAATGCATGTATAAAAGAAATAGTAAATGAAGGAAAACTAATTAATAAAATTAAAAAAGTTTTAGAATTACAATCTTATAGTAGTTTAGATATGATTAGTGATATATCAAATATAATAAAATTAATAAGTGATAAAAATGATTATATTTGCGTATTAGTTTATAATAATGTTAATAATGATTTTGAAATGGATACAACTTCATTTGATGATGCAATAAAAGAACAATCATTAAAATTAGAATTAAATTAATAAAATATTAATAGGGGAAAATATGAGTGAAATAAATAAAGCAATAAATAGAGAAATAGAAAAAGAAAAAATAATACAAGAAAGTTTTGATTCTCTATGGGATGATTTCAATTTAATGATTAGGCTAAGAAAAATAGCATTAAATCATTTAAAAAAAGCTAGACTTAAATTATCATTAGATGTATTTCTAATAAATCAAAATCCTAAAATAATGGTTAGATTACAAGAATTAAGTGAAGAAATAACTAATACAATAGAAGAAATAAATAGTGAACAAGAACTACTTAATATAATTAAAAGGAATATAATGAGATTAGAAGTATTTAAAATAACTGATTTTAATAATGAAATAGGAGATATAATTGTTCTTATAAAAAAGAAAAATGATTCAATTTGTGATACAGCACTTACTAATCTTAAATTATCATTAAAAGTATTAGGTGGTCGTGAAATAGACGCTGAATATAAGGACGAAGTAGATGTTAATGCTATAAATAATAAAATAGAAGAGAAAACTTTAAGTTTAGGTTTAAAAGATATAGAAAATAAATAACCATATCTTTTTTATTTAAAAAGATTTCAAAAAAAGAAGTGTTTTTTATTTTTATGACTAATTATTATAATAGGAGGATAAAAACATGGATTATTATGAAGAAATAAAAAACAAGATAATTGATAATGAAACATATGAGAGAGTAAAAGATTATTCAAAAGAAAGACATAGAGTAATAACATATTATGAAATAGGTAAATTGTTAAATGAAGCAGGTGGTAAATAT
>ERZ857629.507-NODE-507-length-53127-cov-5.878900_pt1 | contig 53127 bp, 44 predicted proteins | sample MGYA00519700_ERZ857629 | MGnify/ENA primary metagenome ERZ857629 (study PRJEB31778, sample SAMEA3449351) | human gut metagenome | biome: human gut; feature: human-associated habitat; material: faeces | place: United Kingdom | collected 2010/2012 ... | reverse complement strand
GTATAATGGATTCTGCCAAAGCAGAATCTCAAGCCGGCACAAGCAGCCGTCTTGCCGCCACGTTGTGGCGCATTATACGAAAACCGCGGCTTGAAAAGTAAATGTCCTTGCGGGACGCTTCCTTTTCTGCGCATGCGGTATACTCATAGGAGTCTGCTAATGGAACGGCAGACTTCTATTTTTTGGCATAAAAGGCAGAAAACCTAAAAATAACAGTTAAAAACGGGAGTAAAAAACAGGAGTAAAATACAAATCATTGGGCAAAATACATAAAAGAACCGGTTATAAATTGACAATTTGTAACAAAATATAAAAAATATCTTGCAAAATGATGAGATATATTGTATAAAATAATTACAGAGTTACTTAAGTCAAACATTTTGAAACGTTTCCAACGTCAAAATTAAGGAGGTAGCATTATGAAAAAGAAATTGTTAGCATTGACACTGGTTGGTGCCTGTCTGGTTTCCTTATTGACAGGATGTGGCAGCAAGGACTCCGGCAGCGGCAGAGTTTATTACATGAACTTCAAGCCTGAGCAGGATGCACAGTGGCAGGAACTTGCTGAAATCTACACCAAAGAGACGGGTGTTCCCGTAACGGTTATGACGGCAGCTTCTGGACAGTATGAAACCACACTGAAATCCGAGATGGCTAAGACACAGGCGCCTACACTGTTTCAGGTAAACGGCCCGGTAGGACTGGAATCTTGGAAGGATTACTGCTATGACTTGAAGGATTCCGCAATCGCCAAAGAGTTGTCCAACAGTGATTTCGCATTGATGGACGGCGACAAGATGGCAGGAATCGCATATGTAGTGGAATCCTACGGTATCATTTACAACAAGGCACTGTTGGAGCAGGCAGGATATACCGCAGATGATATTAAGAATTTTGCAGATTTGAAGAAAGTGGCTGAGGACATCACAGCCCGTTCCGCCGAACTCGGATTCTCCGCATTTACCTCAGCAGGTATGGACGGCTCCTCTGACTGGAGATTTAAGACCCATTTGGCAAACCTGCCTATCTACTATGAATACAAGGCAGACGGAATCGGAACAACCGATGCCATCAAGGGTACTTACCTTGACAACTACCGTGCAATCTGGGATTTGTACATCAACAATTCCACCTGTGACCCGGCACTCCTTTCCACCAAGACAGGTGATGACGCCGTTGCAGAGTTTGTAACCGGCAAGGCAGTGTTCTATCAGAATGGTACTTGGGCATACGGTGATGTTTCCTCTATCGGAGATGACAATCTGGGAATGCTTCCCATCTACATCGGAGTAGACGGTGAAGAGAATCAGGGTCTGTGTACCGGTACTGAGAACTACTGGTGTGTAAACAGCAAGGCTTCCGAAGATGATATTCAGGCAACACTTGATTTCATTAACTGGTGTGTAACTTCCGATACCGGCGTAAAGGCAATGTGTGGTACCGATGCGGCAATGCCTTCCGGTAAAGCAGGAATGGGATTTGTAATTCCTTTCAAATCCAATCTGAAATCCAGCAACCTGTTGGTAAATATCGCAAACAAATATGTGGAAGATGGATATACCCCCGTATCATGGAACTTCCCGACCATGCCTTCTGAGGAGTGGAAGAACGGTGTAGGTTCTGCATTAACCAGCTACGCAGCAGACCAGACAGATGCAAACTGGGATGCAGTTGTTACCGCATTCGTAGACGGTTGGGCATCTGAAGCAGCAAAATAGATTCAGATTTTTAGAAATGGTGGGCGGGCTGGTGCTTGCCCACCATTTTCAATCAAAGAAGGAGAGTATATTATGGAAAAAGCCATAAAAAAGTATATGCCAATCTTTGTCCTGCCGACGCTGTTGGCGTTTATTATCGGCTTTATAGCACCGTTTATTTTAGGAATAGGATTGTCGTTCTGTGAATTTACCACAGTAACGGATGCCAGATTTGTGGGTTTTTCCAATTATGTTAAGGCATTTCAGGACCCGGATTTCCTGCATTCGTTCTGGTTTACGGCATTATTTGCGATTGTATCTTTGGCGGTCATCAACGTGTTTGCCTTTCTGCTGGCATTGGCACTGACCCAGAAGATGAAGGGAACCAATATTTTCCGAACCGTATTCTTTATGCCGAACCTGATTGGCGGCATTGTACTTGGATATATCTGGCAGTTGATTTTTAACGGTGTCCTTTCCAAATACAACACGGCACTGGCACTTAATGAGTGGTACGGATTCTGGGGCTTAATCATATTGGTAAGCTGGCAGCAGATTGGTTATATGATGATTATTTATATTGCCGGATTGCAGGCAATTCCCGGAGACGTCACAGAGGCGGCGCAGATTGACGGTGCAGGACCTTTGCAGAGATTATTCAGGGTAACCATTCCCATGATGATGCCGTCTATCACAATCTGTATGTTCCTTTCCATTACAAACGGTTTCAAACTGTTTGACCAGAACCTGTCACTGACGGCAGGCGAACCTGCAAAACAGTCTGAACTGATGGCATTGAATATTTTCAATACGTTCTACGGACGTACCGGTTGGGAAGGTGTCGGACAGGCGAAAGCAGTTTTGTTCTTTATCATTGTAGTGGGAATCGGTATGTGGCAGTTGAAAGCAACCCGTAAAAAGGAGGTGCAGCAGTAATGAAGAAGAGAAAAACCATCAGTCTGGTGGGAACTGTCCTTTTTACCTTTTTGGGATTACTTTATATTGCACCGATTTTGGTTGTGCTGATTAACTCCTTTAAACAGAAGGCGTATATCAGTCTGGAGCCTTTTAAACTACCCTCCGAACTGACATGGAACGGAATGGGAAACTACAGCTCCGCCATCGACCAGTACGGATTTTTAAATGCGGTTGGCTGGACCGTATTTATCACGGTGGGTTCAGTGTTTGTGATTCTGGTATGTACCTCCATGTGCGCATGGTATATTACCCGTGTCAAAGGCAAATTTTCAGATGCCATGTACAGCCTGTGTGCAGTGTCCATGGTAGTACCCTTCCAGATGGTAATGTTTACGTTGTCTCTGATTGCAGACCGTCTGCATCTGAATACACCGTGGGGAATCATTATTATCTATCTGGGATTCGGCGCAGGTCTTGCCGTGTTCATGTTCTGCGGATTTGTCAAATCCATTCCGTTAGAGATTGAGGAGGCGGCAATGATTGACGGCTGCAATCCGTTAGTAACCTTTTTCGGAATTGTAATGCCGATTATGAAGCCGACTTATATTTCCGTAGGTATTTTGGAGACAATGTGGATATGGAATGACTTCCTGCTTCCGTATCTGGTACTGGATATTAACAAGTACAAGACCATTTCCATAGTGGTTCAATATATGAAAGGAAGCTATGGCCGTGTAGATATGGGTGCCATTATGGCTGCCCTGATTATGGCGGTCATCCCTGTCATCATTTTCTACCTGTCCTGCCAGAAATATATTATTAAGGGCGTGGCAGCGGGAGCTGTGAAGGGGTAAAGCGCAAATCACCTATGACAGTAAAAGATATTGCAAAAGAATCGGGCTATGCGGTTGGAACGGTGTCCAGAGTTTTGAATAATCATCCGGGAGTATCGGATGAAGCGAGACAGAAGGTGATGGAAGTGGTTGAAAAATACCACTTCCGTCTGAATACCAACGCAAAGCGGTTGAAGCAGCAAAGCGGTGGCGGAGTTGCCATTATCGTAAAGGGTACGAAAAATATGCTGTTTGCCGCACTGGTGGAAAATTTGCAGAAGCTGATTAAGGAGAGAGGCTATGCCTGCCTGATTTACTATATCCGTGAGGAAGAACAGGAAGTGGAGCAGGCTTTGCAGATATGCAGGGACAGACAGCCCTTGGGAATTCTCTTTTTGGGAAGCAATCAGGAGAATTTTAAGGAGCGTTTTGAATATGTGGATGTTCCCTGCGTACTGGTGACCAATTCTGCGGAGGGACTGCATTTTTCCAATCTGTCCAGTGTTTGTATTGATGATACAAAGGCGGCAAAGGAGGCGGTGGAGTACCTGATTCGGTTAGGACACCGCAAAATCGGCATTATCGGCGGCGAAATCAGTCATTCCAACCCGGCAAGGTCCCGATACAAAGGATGCCTCAGCGCTTTTCAGGAAAACAAAATAGCGTTTGATGAGGAAAAACAGTTTTCCTACAGCTATTTCACCTTAGAGGGCGGTTATGAGGCAATGAAGGAACTTTTAAAAAAAACACCGGATATGACGGCGGTGTTTGCCATGTCCGATGTGACGGCAATGGGGGCCATCCGGGCTATTCGGGACAGCGGACGGAGAGTGCCGGAGGATGTCTCGGTGCTTGGATTTGACGGCATTGAGATGGGACAGTATTTAGTGCCGAGACTGACAACGATAGAGCAGCCGGGCGGAAGAATTGCAAAGCAGGGCGTAGAACTTTTGCTGCAATGTATTCTGGAGCATAAAGCTGCATCAAGAGTGCAGATTCCCTTTTCCCTCATAGTGGGGGAGAGCACGCGTGAGCTTCGCATGTAAAGAAACAGGTAACAAGAGGAGTCGGTAATTAACAGACAGGAGTGTGATTGGTTTGAGAAAAAGCGGTATTTTAATGCACATTACATCTCTGCCTTCCCCTTACGGGATAGGAACCATGGGAAAAGCGGCCTATGAGTTCGTGGATTTTTTGCAGGCGGGAGGTCAGTCCTGCTGGCAGCTTCTGCCGATATGTCCTACCAGTTATGGAGATTCCCCTTATCAGTCCTATTCGACTTATGCAGGAAATCCGTATTTCATAGATTTGGAGGAACTGGCGGCGGAAGGTCTGCTGGAGCCATCCGAATATGAAGAAATTGACTGGGAGTGTACACCGGACAAAATCAATTACGGTGCCATGTACCGCAAACGTTATCCGGTGCTCAGAAAGGCGGCAGAGAGATTTCTGCAAAATCCGTGTGATGAATTTAAAACGTTTTCTGAGAAAAATGCCTACTGGCTGGATGACTTTGCGCTTTTTATGGCGTTAAAGGATATTCATGGCGGCGCCGCATGGAGCGAGTGGACGCCTGCGCTTCGCAATCGTGACAGTGAAGTGCTGGAAACGGCAAAGACGGAGCATGCCGGAGAAATTGCTTTTTGGAAAGTGCTGCAATACTTTTTCTTCCGCCAGTGGAGAAAATTAAAGTCCTATGCCAATGAAAAAGGAATCAAACTGATTGGAGACTTGCCCATTTATGTGTCCCTTGACAGTGTGGATGTCTGGGCACACGGGGAATTGTTCCAGTTGGATGAAAATAAATGTCCGAGAGAGGTGGCAGGCTGCCCGCCGGACGGATTCTCGGCAGACGGACAGCTCTGGGGAAATCCTTTGTACGACTGGGATTATATGGAGCAACAGGACTTTTCCTGGTGGGTCGGCCGTATCCGGTATCTCTGCGAGGTGTATGATGTGCTGCGCATTGACCATTTCAGGGGATTTGACACGTATTATGCCATTCCCTACGGTGAGACCACAGCGAAAAACGGACGCTGGAAACAGGGACCGGGCATGAAATTATTCCGGGAGGTGGAGCACAGTATCGGAAGACAGCCTATCATTGCGGAGGATTTGGGATACCTTACGGATTCCGTCAGACAGTTGTTGAAGGACAGCGGATTTCCGGGAATGAAAGTAATGGAGTTTGGGTTTGACAGTCGGGATGCCAGCGGAAGTGAGTATCTGCCCCACAATTATATCAAAAACTGTGTGGCATATGCGGGAACGCATGACAACGATACCATTTTGGGATGGTTTGACGAGGTTTCACCGGAGGATGCGGAATATGCCAGAAATTACCTCCGCATTTCACCGGGAGACGAACCGAACTGGTGCATGGCGGATTCCCTGTGGGAGAGTGTGGCAGAGTTGACAGTCCTGCAGGCACAGGATATACTGGGACTTGGCAGTGAGGCGCGCATGAATATTCCCTCCACGTTAGGAGAGAACTGGAAGTGGCGGGCACTGCCGGGTGTGTTTACAAAAGAACTGGCGGAGAGGTTACGATACCGGATGTGGTTATACGGACGCCTCGGCTCACAGAGATAGACAAAGGACACCCCTTGGCGGGTGTCCTTTTTTTAGGAGGTTTTGAAAAGATGGAGAACGAAAAAATGCCGGAGTATGAAAAAACGCGGGTAAGGAATGTAGCGGAGAGTGCTGAAACGGCACAGGACGGCAAAACGGAGGAAAATAAGCTGGCGGTAATGCCGGTTGGGAAATTATTGTTTTCTCTGGCGATGCCCGCCATTGCGGCACAGATTGTGAACTTGCTGTACAATCTGGTGGACCGTATTTATATCGGGCATATTCCGGTGGTGGGTGCGCTGGCACTGACCGGGCTTGGAGTGACCTTCCCCGTCATTACGCTGATTGCGGCATTTGCAGCGCTGATTGGATTCGGAGGCGCACCGCGGGCATCCATTGCCATGGGAAAAGGGGATAATGAGACGGCTGAGCGTATTCTGGGTAACTGTGTCTGTTTGTTAATCATTGTGGCAGTGGTTCTGACGGCGGTATTTTATGTGTTTGCGGAACTGGTTTTATTTGCGTTCGGGGCCAGTGAGGAGACCATCGTGTATGCGTTGCCCTATATCCGTATTTATGTGCTGGGCTCTCTGTTTGTGCTTATCACCACGGGACTGAATTCGTTTATCACGGCGCAGGGCTTTGCCTCGGTAGGCATGAAGACGGTGCTGATTGGTGCGGGAATCAATATTGTGCTGGACCCTGTTTTTATCTTTCTGTTTGACATGGGAGTACAGGGAGCGGCGCTGGCAACCGTGCTGTCACAGGCGGTGTCTGCGGCGTGGGTAATTCGTTTTCTCTGCGGCAAAAAGACCGTTTTGCGCATCCGTCGGAAAAACCTGCGGCTTTCTTTTAAGGTGTTCGGTCCGGTGCTGGCACTGGGAGTATCACCGTTTATCATGCAGTCCACGGAGAGTCTGTTGTCGATTTGCTTTAATACCTCCTTGCAAAAGTACGGCGGAGACATTGCGGTGGGTGCCATGACGATTCTTACCAGCGTCATACAGGCGGGCATGATGCCTTTGTCCGGACTGACACAGGGAATGCAGCCCATCGTCAGTTTTAATTACGGAGCCCGAAATTTTGTCCGCGTGCGGAAAGCCTTTCTTCTGACTCTTGCATGCTGTCTGGGCTATTCCTTCCTGCTCTGGGCGGCAGCCATGTTTTTCCCCGGTGTGCTGGCAAGAATTTTCTCTACGGACGAGGACATGATAGCGTACACCGTGTGGGCAATGCGCATTTATGTGGCGGCACAATGCCTGTTCGGAGCGCAGATTGCCTGCCAGCAGACCTTTGTCGCACTGGGAAAGGCGGTACATTCCGTGTTTCTTGCAGTGCTTAGAAAAATCATTTTGCTGATTCCGCTGATATACATTCTGCCCGCTTTTTTAGCCGATAAGGAGATGGCTGTTTTTCTGGCGGAGCCGGTGGCAGATTTCCTGGCAGTGTGTACCACGGTGTCCCTGTTCTTTGGAACGGCATGGAAGATTATGAACCCGGAAAAACGAAGCAGGGGTGAAAATCTGTTTTACTTTTAGAGAAGGACAAGGTAAAATATTGGGTATATACACGCAGAATGGAGAACACAATGGAAGGGAAGCATAATATCAGGGTGGAGGAACTGAATCCGACATTCCTTTTTACATGGAAGGGTACAAGGGATGTGGATGAGGACAGTTACCACAGCCATGACCATCTGGAACTGGCATATGTCATGGCGGGTGCGGGAAAGTATCATATAGAGGGGGAAATGTATGATGTTCGGGAGGGAGACCTTCTGATTATCAATCCGGGGGTAAAGCATCAGGCACTTTTAAGCGGTGACAGCGGGACGCCTACAACGGAATTTTTTGTGGGCGTTTCGGATTTTCAGCTGCCGGAGTATCCGTTTAATTATCTTCCGGTACCGGGCAACGGACATATCATGCACACGGCGGGTGAGTTTAAACAGAAAATTTCAAGGCTTTGCTCCGCCATGGAGACGGAAAATACGGTCTGCAAGGAAGGGCGGTATTTCATGCTCAAGGCGTATCTGATGCAGATGCTTCTGCTGATTATCCGTGAGCAGTGCGAGACGATTTCCCCTGCGGGAAGCTATGCTTTTGAATCCGTCAACAAAAAATATGTGGTGGAGCAGATTGTCAATTATCTGGAAGAACACTATAACGAGAAGATTTCGTTAGACCAGATAGCGGAGAACATGTATCTGAGTCCCTTTTATATTTCCAAAATATTTAAGAGTGAAATCGGGGATACACCGATTCGCCATTTGATTAATATCCGTCTGGAAAAGGCAAAGGAACTGCTGGAGAGCGGCAACGGCAGCAGTATTCAGGCGGTGGCGGCAATGGTGGGATATGATGACGCATATCATTTCAGCAAACTGTTCAAAAAGCGCTACGGAATTTCACCGTCGCAGGCAAAGAAGAAAATCCGCTGACGGCGCAATGTTCTTTTTTTAGTACTTAGGGAAAAAATGTTTTCAATGGGGGCATAATTTGCTAAAATTTTTCCGAAACAGGTATGCAAAACAGGAAAGGTGTGGAAACGGAAATGAGATACTTTTTTGAATCCAAAATCGAAAAAACGGAACGGGGATATATGATGCATGTTCCCTTTAATGTGTGGGAGGTCTGCAAGCAGCGGGGTGTTATCAAAGGAGAAGTCATTCTGGATAACAAGTCATTGGAGTGCGAACTGCTTCCGAAGGAAAAGGGAAATTACGAAATCTGCATCAAAAGTCAGGATGTGGAGGAAAAGGAACTCGGTGTGGTACACAAGGTGCTGCTGCACATCGGGGATTCTCTGATTAAAATGGACCAGAACAGTCCGTACAGCTTTGAAAATCCCATCCGCAAGATTGACAGCATGCAGTTGATTGTACAGCCGGAGGACGGTCTTTGCGGACAGGCGTGTGTGGCAATGTTGGCGGGTGTGACTATCGCCGAGGTGATCAGTGTCATGGACTGCCGGGAATGGCAGGCAACCATGGGAAGAATGATTTCTGCCCTGAATTACTATGGAATCGATCATTCGGATGTCATTCATTATACGGAGGGAAAGGAAACGGTTCTTCCGAAATGCTGTATTATGATGGAAAAGATGGGAAGATTTTGCCATTACCTGATTTATTTTGACGGAAAATACTATGATTCCAACCTTGGCGTGCTGGAAGAGTATGATATGAACAAGCTGCTTGGATATTTGGAAATAAAATGTTGAGTAAAACTTTTTAATTACGATGTTAAGATAACAGATGAGGGGACGAAGGATGAATAACAAAAACAACAAGGGAAAAAAGATAGGCGGAATTATTATGGAGGCGCTGGGAGTCGTCTTTCTCTTGGCGGGAATCGTTATCATTGTAATCGGCGGCAATGCCAGCCGGCTGGAGCAGGAGGAGCCTGTGGATGTGTATCAGGCTCAGGAGACAGACCAGTATGTTTTCGCCAATGTCCAGTACATGACAGAGTCCGTTGCTTATTTTGAGGCAATGGAAAATATGCAGTTCTATATTGTATGTGACGAAAACTGGATTCCTGCCGTTATCTGCATGCACACGGATGATGTGGCAGAGTATCAGCCCTATATTGACTGGCTGTACAGTGACAGTTATGATGACGGACCGGAGGAAGTGTCTGTAACCGGTTATGCCCAGCCTTTTGATGCGGAACTGGAAGAACTGGTGCTGGAGGGATTTACGGATTGCTTCGGAGAGGGAATTATAGACGAATCCAGCTTTACGGACTGGTTTGGAAACTATTATTTACAGGTCGGTCAGAAAAACGGAGCTTACAACATTGCCAGCGTGGGAATTTACCTGCTTTTGGCTGCGGCGGTTCTGCTTACGGTGGGAGCATGTCTTTTGTATGAAAAGCCGGCGGAACAGACGGAAAATGCCGGTCCCGTGATACAGGATTCCCATACCGGACGCGGAGTTTTGGGAGCTCTTCTGGGAGCACTGATTGGCGGTCTGTTGTGGACTGTGGTGGAGGCGCTTGGATATGTCAGCGGCTGGATTGGCGCCCTGATTATCTTTATGTCCTATAAGGGATATGAAATGTTTGCGCGCAAAAAGGACACACTGGGTGTGGTGCTTTCGCTGGTATTCGGTATCCTTGTAATCATTCCCGCAACGTATCTCAGCTACGGCTGGATGTATTATTGCAATGTGAATGAGTCGGTTTCAGGTTATATTACCCTGACCCGTGCCCTGATAGAGTTACCGTCCTTTATGACGGCGGTGGAAGGCTGGAATTCCTTTATCGGCGATTTGATTATCGGCTATGCAGTGATGATTCTGGTCGGCATTATGATGTTTGCGGGCAGATTTTTTGGCAAAAATAAAAAGAATAATGCGGGAAACGGGATTGGTTAAGTAAATTATAAAGGAATTATTAAATCTGCATGGAACGGATTTGATAAGAAAACGCAAGATAATAAAAGAAAAAACGAGAAAAAGGAAGAAAACATTTTGCCAGTTCTTGCGAATATGCTTGCAAAGACCCGCATATGAAACTAATATATGTTTTAGCGATTAGCACTCGAAGAAAATGAGTGCTAACAGATGAATGACAGCAGAGTATAAGGAGGCATTACTATGAAATTAGTACCTTTAGGTGACAGAGTTGTATTGAAACAACTGGTGGCGGAAGAGACCACTAAATCCGGTATCGTTCTTCCCGGACAGAATAAGGAGAAACCCCAGCAGGCAGAGGTCATTGCAGTCGGCCCCGGCGGCATGGTTGACGGTAAGGAAGTTAAGATGGAAGTTAAGGTCGGCGACAGCGTAATTTATTCCAAATATGCCGGCACGGAAGTAAAGCTGGATGACGAGGAATATATCATTGTAAAGCAGAATGATATTTTGGCAGTGATTCAGTAAGAATGTAAATGAAAATAAGTTTGGAGGCAGATTATTATGGCAAAAGAGATTAAATATGGAGCAGAAGCGCGTGCAGCATTGGAAGCAGGCGTGAATCAGTTGGCAGATACCGTAAGAGTAACCCTTGGACCGAAAGGAAGAAACGTCGTACTGGATAAGTCTTACGGCGCTCCGCTCATTACCAATGACGGTGTTACCATTGCAAAGGAAATCGAGCTGGAAGATGCTTTTGAAAATATGGGCGCACAGCTTGTAAAGGAAGTTGCTACCAAAACCAATGATGTGGCAGGTGACGGTACCACAACGGCGACCGTACTGGCACAGGCTATGGTAAATGCAGGAATGAAGAATCTGGCAGCAGGTGCAAATCCCATTATCCTGAGAAAAGGTATGAAGAAAGCAACTGACTGCGCAGTGGAGGCTATCTCCAAGATGAGCCAGAAGGTAAACGGCAAGGAGCATATCGCAAGAGTTGCTGCTATTTCCGCGGGAGATGAGGAAGTCGGTCAGCTTGTGGCAGATGCTATGGAGAAGGTAAGCGGAGACGGCGTTATCACCATCGAGGAATCCAAGACCATGCAGACAGAGCTGGATTTAGTAGAAGGTATGCAGTTTGACAGAGGATATATTTCCGCATACATGGCAACGGATATGGATAAGATGGAAGCTGTTCTTGACAATCCTTACATCCTGATTACCGACAAGAAGATTTCCAATATTCAGGAAATTCTGCCTCTGTTGGAGCAGATTGTACAGTCCGGTGCAAAACTTTTGATTATTGCAGAGGATGTTGAGGGCGAAGCACTCACCACCCTGATTGTAAATAAATTGCGTGGTACTTTCAATGTAGTGGCTGTTAAGGCTCCCGGATACGGTGACAGAAGAAAGGATATGCTGCAGGATATTGCCATTCTGACCGGCGGTACGGTAATCAGCTCTGAACTTGGTTACGAACTCAAAGATACCACCATGGATATGCTGGGCCGTGCAAAATCCGTTAAGGTTCAGAAGGAAAACACCGTTATTGTGGACGGCGAGGGCGAGAAAGAGGAAATCCAGTCCAGAATCGCACAGATTAAAAAGCAGATTGAGGAAACAACCTCTGATTTCGACAGAGAGAAACTGCAGGAGAGACTTGCAAAACTGGCAGGCGGTGTAGCGGTTATCCGTGTCGGTGCAGCTACCGAGACAGAAATGAAGGAAGCAAAACTTCGTCTGGAGGATGCTTTGGCAGCAACCAGAGCAGCAGCAGAGGAAGGTATTATCTGCGGCGGTGGTTCCGCTTATATTCACGCATCCAAGGAGGTTGCTAAACTGGCAGCTACTTTGGAGGGTGACGAGAAGACCGGTGCCGGAATCGTATTGAAGGCATTGGAGGCTCCTCTGTTCCACATTGCGGCTAATGCAGGTCTGGAAGGAAGCGTTATCATCAATAAGGTGCGTGAATCTGAGGTTGGCGTGGGATTTGATGCTCTGAAAGAGGAGTATGTGGATATGGTGAAAGCCGGAATCCTTGACCCTGCCAAAGTTACCAGAAGCGCATTGCAGAATGCAACCAGCGTGGCAAGCACCCTGCTTACCACAGAGAGCGTTGTGGCAAATATCAAGGAAGAAACTCCTGCCATGCCCGCAGGTGCTGGCGGAATGGGCGGCATGATGTAATCTGCTGTCCTACGGATAAAAGATAAAAGAGAGCATTGCTTTGGCGCGAAAAGCACCGGGCAGTGCTCTTTTTGCTATAAAAAATGCGGATTCTGACAGACATATGTGCAAAATGTAGAAAAATGACAGGCTTGGGCGTTTTTTAAATTGTACATAATTACAAAATAATTTGTTTTATACAAAAATTAATATACACTTTGCACAAAGCAAGGCAAACATGTCCAAAAAATGCCAACAATATTCATGGATTTGAGAAATGCTTTTCTATATACTTCTTTTTGTAGCATTAGGAAACCCGTGGAAAACGGGGGGTTGTAAAGGAGAAGGAACTATGAAAAAGAAACGAGTGCACAGGCTGCTAACAGCGGTGCTGACCGCCGCCATGGTTTTGGGCGGAATGGTTGTACCACAGGCCGGACTTAAAGCGGAAGCCGCGACCAAGCCGGAAGCAGCGGCAAATTACCGTAATGTAGTTTATTATGGTGACTGGTCTATCTATGCGGGGCAGAAAAACTATTACCCCAGCAGAATTGATGGAAGCATGATTACACATTTGAATTTTGCTTTCATGGATGTGGACAAAAACGGAGAACTGATTCTCTGTGATGAACACGCCGATTTTCAGGCTATTCTGCCGGAACAGAACGGTCTGACCTATGGTGACCCGTATGCGGGTGTACTGGGTGCCATGAGTATTTTGCGTTCTAAGTACCCCAACATGAAAATTGGTATTTCCGTAGGTGGCTGGACCCGTTCGGGTGATTTTCCGGCAGTCGCTGCAAGTGAAACCACAAGAAAGAATTTTGCAAAGAACATTACCAAGTTTGTCGATTATCTGGGATATGATTTCGTAGATATTGACTGGGAGTATCCGACTGCAGTCAGAGAAAGCGATTCTACCGGAAATGGTGTTACCATTGACAAGGGATGTGCCGGAACAGAGGCAGACGGTCACAATTTCACATTGCTGATGCAGGCTATCCGCGATGAGCTGGATGCACTGGGTGAGAAGAACGGCAAGCATTATGAGTTATCTGCTGCTATGTCCGCATCTCCTACCTTTATGTCAGTGATTGAGTATGATAAGGTTCTGGAAATTGTAGATTTCCTGAATATGATGACTTACGATATGAACGGAGCATGGAACGGATATACCGGTCACCAGACCGCACTGTATACCAATGACTCCTACGATCATGAGACACAGGTAGACGGCGTATTTTCTGTAGATAACTGTATTCAGTATCTGAAGAAAAATTACGGTTCCAAGCTGGATTATTCCAAAATCGTCATTGGTGTTGCACCTTACACCAGAGGCTGGAGCGGCGTTTTGAATGACGGACCCGATGCATCCTGCCCCGGTCTGTATGCAACAGCACAGCCTAACAGCGTGAAGGCAGCAGACGGAACGACCAGCGGAACATTTGCCTTTACAGAGTTGAACGAGTTGTGCCAGAAATACGGCTTGAAAGAATACTATGATGAGAAGGCAGAGGCAGCTTACTACTACAGTGAAGAATCCGGATATTTCTTTACCTGTGATAATGAGCGAAGCGTAGCTGCAAAGGGCGCTTATGTTCGTGAGAACGGACTGGGCGGTTTGATTTCATGGATGGCATCTTTGGATGGAAACGGAACCATTACCAAGGTGATGAAGGAATCCCTGTATGGAACAGCTAAGTTACCGGAGCATGAAATCATTACAGCTAACCCTAAGGTAAGCGTTTCCGTGACAACATCCGGAAAGACTTACACCATTACTATCAAGAACGAAGAGAAGGCAGTTGAGAGCAATGTTGCTCTGAAGGATGCAGAGCTGTTCCAGAAGACAGTAATGCTTCCGAAACTTTACATAGCAACCAAGAGTGGTGCAACTTTCAGTGCAGGTAGCGAGTGCGGAAGTATCACCAACGCAGATGGATGCGGTGTGATTGATTTGTCCGGAGTATATGCCGGAAAGACTTTGAAACCGGGTGCAACACATACCTTTACGGTTAATTCTTCCGTAGATGCAAGCACCTCCGATATTAAGACCATTACGCTGACCCAGAGAATTCTGACCAGCATGGACGAGTTTGGAAAACAGGTTGTATATACCGGAACTGAAGGCGGTGGCGAGACCGGAGGAGAAACCGGTGGTGAGACCGGAGGAGAAACCGGCGGAGAAACCGGCGGTGAAACCGGTGGTGAGACCGGAGGAGAAACCGGCGGTGAGACCGGTGGCGAGACCGGAGGAGAAACTGGTGGAGAGACCGGCGGCGAGACCGGAGGAGAAACCGGTGGTGAGACCGGTGGCGAGACACCTTCCAATGAGTGGGATGCATCTAAGGTATACGTTGGCGGAGACAAGGTTTCCTACAAAGGAAATGAGTACAAAGCTAAATGGTGGACCATGGGAGAAACTCCCGGACAGAGCGCTGTTTGGGAACTGATTTCCGGAGGAACAACCGGTGGTGAGACTGGCGGTACAACCGGTGGTGAAACCGGAGGAACAACCGGCGGAGAAACCGGAGGAACAACTGGCGGAGAAACCGGAGGAACAACCGGCGGAGAAACCGGAGGAACAACCGGCGGAGAAACCGGAGGAACAACTGGTGGTGAGACCGGTGGCGAAACTGGCGGAGAAACCGGTGGCGAGCATGACAACAATTATACTGTAAACGGAACTTTGCCTGCACATATGGTAACAGGATACTGGCACAATTTTGTGAACGGTTCTACAAATTTGAAGCTGAGCGATGTACCGGCTTACTATGACATGATTTGTGTCGCATTTACCGGAAATACAACAACTCCCGGTGAGGTAACCTTTGAATTGGATGCAGACCTTTGTAAGGCTTTGGGAGGGTACACAAAGGCTGAGTTCATTCAGGATATTAAAGACCTCAAGGCAAAGGGACAGCATGTTATCATTTCTGTCGGTGGCGCCGAGGGAAGAATTGAAATCAACAGCGACGAAGCTGCAAATCGTTTTGAAGAAGGCTTAATTGACATTATTGAAGAGTATGGATTTGAGGGTGTAGATATTGATTTAGAAGGTTCTGCAGTATCCGGCGTTGAGTATATTGCTAACGCTTTGAGAACTGTTCAGAAACATTTTGGCAAAGAGTTTATTATCACGATGGCACCGGAGACCTATTATCTGCAGGCTGACAGATTAAGTGCAAAGGATATTACCACATCTTATCTGAGACTTGCATTGGAAATCAAAGATATTCTGACCATCTGCTATCCCCAGTATTACAATACCGGCGGAATGAACGGATATGGCGGAAGCATCGTGAATCCCGGAAATGCAGATTTCCTGACTTCCCTTACTACTTTGATTATCGAGGCAGGATTGAGACCGGATCAGGTGGCAATCGGTGTTCCTTCCACTTCAAGAGCAGCAGGAAGCGGATATGTATCTCCTGCAACAGTGGAAACTGCAGTTAACGCACTTGTAAACAAGACATCTTCCGGTAGCTTTACGGCACCGAATGCTTATCCGACACTGAGAGGTGTTATGACATGGTCCATTAACTGGGATGCAACGCAGGATTATGCGTGGGCAAAGGCAATGGATAAGGCAATGGATAATCTTGCAGGCGGAACAAGCGGTGGAACGACCGGCGGAGAAACCGGTGGTGAGACCGGAGGAGAAACCGGCGGCGAGACCGGTGGTGAGACCGGAGGAGAAACCGGTGGCGAGACCGGAGGAGAAACCGGCGGCGAGACCGGAGGAGAAACCGGCGGTGAGACCGGCGGAACAACCGGCGAGACCACTTGGAATGCAGATACCGTATATGTTGGTGGAGATACCGTTCTCTACAACGGTCAGCAGTATCGTGCAAAATGGTGGACGAGAGGCGAAAATCCGGAGAAGTCCGGAGAATGGGGCGTATGGGCGCTTGTTCGCTAAGGATAAAGGGTATATTATGGAAAAGTTTTAAATAAGAAAGGGTATTGTCGTTAAGTGACCGGAAAAGGGTTACAAGATGGCAGTACCCTTTTTCGTATGGAATTTGCGCGGTATGCCGAAAGCGGCTTTGCGGTTGCGGGAGAGAAAAAAGCATGGTATCATGTATGACAACAGATAAAAAGGAGAGCGGGCAAATGCGTCAGTTGAGGGAAGATGTCAGGTGGTTTTTCAATCAGAAAATATATGTAGTGGCAGTAATCTTGACTGCGGTGTGCAGCTATGGTTTCGGAGTGGTAAATCCGGGACTGGGAATTGATGATGTGGCTACGGAATTATATTTCACGGACGGACTCGCGGTTGTCATGGGAAGATGGGTGCTTTTTTTGATAAATAAGGTATTCCATATGGCAAAGTATACCCCTTTTCTTACGGATTTTATCGGAGTGGTGTTGCTTGTTATGGCGGCTGTTCTCATGAGCGTGCTGTTTCGCAGAATATTTGGGGAGAAGATACCGGTTGCCGGTTATGTGGCATTTGCCTGTGTTTTTCTATCCAATCCGATTATCAGTGAAGTGTACGTGTATTATCTTCACAACGGAATCGGTATCGGTTATGTTTTGACGGCGCTGGCACTGTTATTATTTGAAGAAATGCAGAAGGTTTCTCCTAAAAAGAAATGGCGTTTTATGGCGGGGAGTGCGGTTATATTGACGGTGGCAGTGGGATGTTACGAATCCTTTCTGGTTCTCTATCTGTTGGGCGCGGTTGTGATTTTATTTTTCCGTGCCATGGAGCGCAGAACCATACTGACTTTTAAGAATTTATGGGAAAATGCAAAATGTCTGTTGCTTATCGTGCTGGCTACCATTTTGCTGCGTCAGCTTTTGATTGTGTCTCTGACCATGATTTTTGGTTTACAGGATTTGAAAGGTCTGATGAATGAAAGAAAATTATCGGAAATGCTTGTACTTTTCCGGGGAAGAGAAGGATGGGAGCAGTTCCTCATGCTGGTGAAACGGTTCTGGCTGGTATACCATGTGAATGCACTGGTATATTTACCCGTTACCGGATATGAACTGGCGGTTATTTTGTTCGGTGTTACCGCAGTGGTGCTTGCCGTTCGCAGAAAAAGTCTGTGGTATCCGATACTGGCGGTGGTAATGATTGTCATTCCTTTTTTGCTTACGATAGTGGAGGCAAATGTGACAATGTATCGCTCCAGTCAGTATCTGCCCTTTTTTACGGGTGTGGGAGTGCTGCTGTTGTTTTCGCTTGCGTCGGGAGTAAAATGGAGAAAATATCTTCAGCCCGTGTTAGCTGTATTGATGGTCGTATTGGTTTTTCGACATTCTCAGCAGATGAACCGGGATTTTTATGGGGATTATCTCAGATATGAGAATACGAAGGAAGTTCTTACGGAGATTGCGGCGCAGGTAGAAAGTGAGTACGGAACCGATATCCCGCTTGTGTTCACGGGGCATTATGAGACACCGCATAGCCTGTTGGAGGACTGGTATGTGGATTATTCTTCATGGCAGTTTCAAATGATTGCGAAGGTGTCTGATTTGGTGGATGTCCATTTAAAGGAAAAATATTATTCGCCCTATGGATACAGCTTTATCGGGAATGCACAGTATTCCTATATTCAATGGGCGTTTGAGGCTTTTGACGGAACGAACAGGGAGATGATTCGCTTTTTAGAGCTGCACGGACATTCTTTCCGGATGATTACGGATGAAAATGTGCTGGATGAGGCACGTTCTTTAGGAGAGAGCATGCCCACATGGCCGCAGGAAGGTTCTGTTCAGATGCAGGACGGGTATCTGCTGATTCATATTTAAGTTTTTTTATTTATATCCAAATATCGTTGCAAATAAATCTGATATATGATAAAATAAACGCAAAGCAAAAGATTTCTAAATGTAATATTCTATATTATATTCTATTTTCTGTCAGCAATTCTTGAAATCCTGCTTTTGAAACTCAAAGAACAAAAAGCGGGAATTCAAGGACGTTGCCGATTTGTTTTCCTGCGGACAAAGGAGGAAGCAAATGGCAAAGAACATAACAACGGTACTGGAGAAACTGAATTTGGTGGATCGGTTTCTCTTTGATGAGACGATGGAGTCACAAACCGCTTATCAGGCAGTGGTAAGTATTCTGCTGGAAAATGAAATCGAACTGGCGGGGAAACCGGAAACGGAGAAAGAACTGAGGGTATCGCCGGACTTACGACAGGTGAGGCTTGACGTGGTGGGGATGGATTATGAGGGAACAGTCTATTACACGGAGATGCAGAAGTTTGATACAGGGAATCTGAGGAAGCGGAGCAGATTTTATCAGGCACATATGGATGTGTCACTACTGCCGCCCGGAAGTGTGGACTTTAACTCGCTGAATGACAGTTGTTTCATTATGATAGCACCCTTTGATATTTTCGGTAAGGGATTATACCGGTACACCTTTGAGGGTGCCTGTCTAGAATGTCCGGAACTGAAACTGGAGGATGGTTCCGTCCGCATATTTATCAATGCAAGAGGAAACAATCCGGAAGATTTTTCACAGGAATTTCTGGATTTTATGGAGTACATATTAGATACCACGGATGCAAATGCGATGAAATCAGACAGCGCCAAAATAAAGCAGATTCATGAGCAGGTGAAAAGTATCCGTCTGTCAGAGAAAATGGGGATGAAGTATATGCAGGCATGGGAAGAAAGAATTTTAGACCGTCAGGAAGCCAGACGGGAAGGATTAGAGGAAGGGCACAAGGAAGGCTCCTTGGATGCCAAAAGAAAAATCGCACTCAACATGCTTGAATCCGGCATTCCTGAGGCGGATGTTGCAAGAATGGCGGAACTATCGTTAGAGGAAGTAGGCAGATTGCGAAAAAAGTAATACAAAAGTAGTGCAAAAATCCGTAAAAGTATTGACATTAAGGAAAACAGGCATTATACTGACCATAGTATAAGATGATTACTAGAGTAAGAGTGGACGCGCGCCACTCTTTCTTCTTTGTTGTAATGAAAAATCCGGTGTGACTGCCGGAAAGTGAAAAGGGAGGATGTAGATGTCCAAGAGGGAGATTTACGAAGAAAAGACGGAAAAACTGCTTGTGCCCATTGCGGAATCCAACGGTGTGGAAATTTACGATGTGGAGTATGTAAAAGAGGGCAGTGATTACTATCTCAGGGCGTATATTGACAAGCCGGAGGGAGTCAACATCATTGACTGCGAGAATGTCAGCCGGCTGCTGTCGGATGCACTGGACAAAGAGGATTTTATCCCGGATTCTTACATTTTAGAGGTCAGCAGTCCGGGACTGGGAAGAACCTTAAAAAAGGACAAACACCTGCAAAAGAGCATTGGGAAAGAAGTGGAAATCAAATTATTTAAGCCGATTGACAAATGCAAGGAATTTACGGGAACACTGGACAGCTTTGACATGGACAGCATTACCATTGAAGAGCAGGGTGAAAAAAAGACATTTGCAAGAGCGGATGTGGCACTGATACGTCTGGCATTGGATTTTTGACAAAAAGAAAAACACAGAATTGGTAAACATATAAGCGAATCGCTGGAATGGAGGAAATGATGAACAAAGAATTAATGGAAGCACTGGATATTTTGGAGAAGGAGAAGGATATCAGCAAGGAAACACTGTTTGAAGCAATCGAAAACTCCCTGTTGACTGCCTGCAAAAACCATTTTGGAAAAGCAGACAATGTAAAGGTGGAGATTGACAGAGATACCTGTGATTTCCTGGTATATGCGGAAAAAGAAGTCGTTCCTACCAAAGAGGATGTGGAGGATCCCTGTCTCCAGATTGCGTTGGAGGATGCACAGGCATTGTCCCAAAAGGCACAGGTGGGAGACATTCTTAATGTAGAGATTAAATCCAAGGAATTTGGCAGAATTGCAACTCAGAATGCCAAGAACGTAATTCTTCAGAAAATCCGTGAGGAAGAGAGAAGCGTAATTTACAATCAGTATTACGAAAAAGAAAAGGATGTTGTAACCGGTGTGGTACAGCGTTATATCGGCAAAAATATCAGCATTAATCTGGGCAAGGCGGACGCCATGCTGAATGAAAACGAGCAGGTGAAAGGTGAGGTATTTAAGCCGACAGAGAGAATCAAGGTTTATATCCTTGAAGTGAAGAACACTCCCAAGGGCCCGAGAATTAACGTGAGCAGAACACATCCGGAACTGGTGAAAAGACTGTTTGAGTCTGAGGTGACGGAAATTAAAGACGGAACGGTGGAGATTAAGAGCATTGCCCGTGAGGCGGGAAGCCGTACCAAGATTGCCGTATGGAGCAACAACCCCAACGTAGATCCGGTAGGTGCATGTGTAGGTATGAACGGCGCGAGAGTCAATGCCATTGTGGAAGAACTTCGCGGCGAGAAAATTGACATTGTAAACTGGGATGAAAACCCCGGAAATCTGATTCAGAATGCACTTTCCCCTGCTAAAATCGTTGCAGTTTTTGCAGATCCCGATGAAAAGACCGCAAAAGTGGTTGTTCCCGACTATCAGCTTTCTCTTGCAATCGGAAAGGAAGGACAGAACGCAAGGCTTGCTGCGAGACTGACCGGTTATAAGATTGATATTAAATCCGAAACACAGGCGAAGGATGCTCCCGGATTCCGCTATGAAGATTATGTGGATGACTACGAGGATGACGAGTACGAAGAGGAAAATGTGGATAATAGTTCGGATGGCAGTGAGGAGTAATTACAGCTATGGCGAAAAAAATTCCCCTGAGACAGTGTGTTGGCTGCGGTGAAATGAAGAGCAAGAAAGAAATGATGAGAGTTCTTCGCACGGCAGAAGGCGAAATCTGTCTGGATACAACAGGAAAGAAGAATGGAAGAGGCGCATATCTATGTAGGAGCGGAGAATGTCTGAAAAAGGCCCGCAGGAATAAAGGACTGGAGCGCTCTTTCAAGGTGAGTATTCCAAACGAAGTGTATGAGAGTTTGGAGAAGGAGTTTGAGAATCTTGAAGCAGAATAAAGTATTGTCACTGCTTGGACTGGCGATGAGAGGCCACAATCTGGTGAGCGGTGAGTTTCAGACGGTAGAGTCAGTGAAAACCGGTTCCGCCATGCTGATAATCATTGCGGAGGATGCGTCAGAGAACACCAGAAAATTGTTCCGGAATAAATGTGCCTTTTACGAGGTGCCTATCCGTGAGTTCGGAACAAAAGAAATTTTGGGAAGGGCGATTGGCAAGGAACCACGTTCTTCTATTGGAGTGTGTGACGCAGGTTTGGCAGAAGCGATTATCAAACAACTGGAAATGGAGTAATATGCCGGAAACGGCAGAAATGGAGGAAAGCATGGCGAAAATAAAGGTACATGAACTCGCAAAGGAATTAGGAAAACAGAGTAAAGATATATTGAGTTTTTTGCAGGAGAAGGGAATTGAGGCAAAGGTGGCACAGAGCTCTATCGAGGAGGACGCTGCACAGTTGGTGAGAAAGGCATTTGCTTCCACAGCTAAGGCAGACGCACCGAAAGCGGAAGATACAAAGGCAGAATCCGTAAAAGCCGGAGCCGCGAAAGCAGAGACTGCAAAGACAGAGGCAAAAGCGGAAGCACCCAAAGCAGAGGAGAGTAAGGCAGCTGCCGGAGAGGCAGCAGAGTCTGCAAGGGCGGAAGAGGGACAGGATGATACACCGAAAAAGAAAAAGAAAATTATTTTCGTGAGCAATCCCCAGAATTCCCGTGTTCCGGGTCAGCGTCCGTCACAGGGAGGCGCACAGGCGCGTCCTAACAATAACAATCAGGGACGTACCCAGAACGGATACGGCCGTGTGCAGGCACAGGCACCGGTGCGACCCATTAAACCGTTAACCCCGCCCTCCCCTACACCCAGTGTACAGATGGTTCCCGAAAACAGAGGACAGCAGAAACCCCGTCAGGACAGGGATAACAATGTAAAACAGCAGGTACAGGCACAGCAGTCCGCACCTCAGACCCAGGCACAGACACAGCAGCCTGCACCCCAGCAGTCCCGCCCGGCAGGAAATGCACAGCCTGCATCCAGACCTCAGAATGCCCGCCCTCAGGGAGGAAACAGCTATGGAGACAGACCTGCGCGTGATAACAGAGGACAGGACAACCGCGGGCAGGACGGCAGAGGCCGTGACAACCGGAATCAGGGACGTCCTCAGAACGGACAGTACCAGAACAGAGGAGGTATGGGAAATGGCAGACCTCAGGGAGACAGAACCGGCGGATTTAATAACCGCAATTCCGAAGGCGGTCAGGGCGATAAGCGTTTTGGCGGCGGCAATTCAGGTAATAACCGTGGCTTTGGCAATAATTCACGCGATCAGAGAGGAAATGGCGGACAGGGAGGTCAATTCAGAGATAACAGACAGAGCAAAGGATTTGCTCCTGAGACAGCCGGCAAGGACGTGGAAAAGAAGCGTGAGGAAGATAAGAGACGTTTCAGTCAGGAAAAAGATAAGCGCAACAAAAAAGATTTGATGTACGAAGAGGAAGAAACCTTAAAGAACAAACCCGGAAGATTTATTAAACCGGAGAAGAAAAAGGAAGAGACCGCAGAGGAAGTAATCAAGGTGATTACTCTGCCGGAAAGCATTACGATTAAAGATTTGGCAGATAAGATGAAACTGCAGCCGGCAGCTATTGTGAAGAAGCTGTTTTTGGAAGGCAAGATTGTAACCGTCAATCAGGAAATCTCCTATGAGGATGCAGAAAATATTGCCATGGAGTATGAAATCCTTTGTGAAAAGGAAGTTAAGGTTGACGTTATCGAGGAACTTCTGAAAGAGGAAGATGAGGACGAGAAGGACATGGTGGAAAGACCTCCCGTAATCTGTGTTATGGGTCATGTCGACCATGGTAAGACTTCCCTTTTGGATGCTATCCGTAAGACCAATGTCACCGATAAAGAGGCAGGCGGTATTACACAGCACATAGGTGCATATACTGTAAATGTCGGACAAAGAAAGATTACCTTCCTGGATACTCCCGGACATGAGGCATTTACCGCCATGCGTATGCGTGGAGCAAATTCCACGGATATTGCCATTCTGGTAGTAGCAGCAGATGACGGTGTTATGCCCCAGACAGTGGAGGCAATCAACCATGCCAAGGCAGCCGGAATTGAAATCATTGTTGCGGTAAACAAAATAGATAAGCCTTCCGCCAATATTGACCGCGTAAAGCAGGAACTGGCAGAATATGAACTGATTCCCGAAGACTGGGGAGGCAGCACGGTATTTGTTCCCGTATCTGCAAAGAGCGGGGAAGGTATTGAGCAGTTGCTGGAAATGATTTTGTTAACTGCAGACGTACTGGAACTCAAAGCCAACCCGAAGAGACGTGCAAGAGGACTTGTCATCGAGGCGGAGCTGGATAAGGGCCGCGGACCGGTTGCTACCATTCTGGTACAAAAGGGAACCCTTCATGTGGGTGACTTTGTATCCGCAGGAGCAAGCCATGGCAAAGTAAGAGCCATGATTGACGACAAGGGCAGAAGAGTGAGAGAGGCAGGACCTTCCACTCCTGTAGAAATCTTAGGTCTGTCCGATGTTCCCAGTGCAGGTGAGGTATTCCTTGCGCATGAGAACGACAAGACCGCAAAATCCTATGCAGATACCTATCTGGCACAGCATAAGGAGAAAATGCTTGAGGAGACCAAGGGCAGAATGTCCCTGGATGATTTGTTCTCTCAGATTCAGGAAGGCAATCTGAAAGAACTGGATTTGATTGTCAAAGCAGACGTTCAGGGTAGCGTTGAGGCTGTAAAACAGTCCCTTTTGAAGCTGTCCAACGAGGAAGTGGTTGTAAAATGTATTCACGGAGGCGTAGGTGCCATCAATGAGTCTGATGTAACCCTTGCAAGTGCTTCCAATGCCATTATTATCGGTTTCAATGTCAGACCGGATGCCACCGCAAAGGCAACCGCAGAGCGGGAAGGCGTTGACATTCGGCTGTACAGAGTCATTTATCAGGCAATCGAAGATATTGAAGCAGCTATGAAGGGTATGCTTGACCCTGTATACGAGGAAAAGGTAATCGGTCATGCAGAGGTACGTCAGATTTTCAAGGCATCTGCTATTGGAAATATTGCCGGTTCCTATGTGCTTGACGGTATGTTCCAGAGAGGCTGCAAGGTGCGTATCACCCGTGAGGGCAAACAGATTTACGAAGGTGCACTGGCTTCCCTTAAGAGATTTAAGGATGATGTCAAGGAAGTAAAAGCCGGCTACGAATGTGGTCTTGTATTTGAGGGCTTTGACCAGATGCAGGAACTGGATATTGTAGAAGCGTATATCATGGTAGAAGTGCCCAGGTAGAGCATTTTAAAGGCTGTACTTTAAAAGTCAGACACCGGAATAGGAATAAAATATGAGAAAAAATAGTGTAAAAAATACCCGTGTAAACGGGGAAGTACAGAGAGTTTTGGCAGAGATAATCCGCGGAGAAATCAAAGACCCGCGGATTAGCCCGCTGACCAGTGTGGTAGCGGTGGAGGTGGCACCGGATTTAAAGAGCTGCAAGGCATGGATTAGCGTGCTGGGCGGCGACGAGGCAAGAGATGCCACTTTGAAGGGACTCAAAAGTGCGGAAGGATTTATTAAGATGAAACTTGCCAAAACCATCAATCTGCGCAATACACCGGATATTACGTTTGTGATGGATCAGTCCATCGAATACGGCGTCAATATGTCACACAAGATTGATGAGGTTATGGCAGAGGAAAGTTTGAAAAGAGGACAGGAAACGGATGGAGATATTACAGGAGTGTAAAGGTGCAAAGCGAATCGGCATTAGCGGACATATCCGACCGGATGGTGACTGCGTGGGTTCCTGTTTGGCACTGTATCAATATTTGCACAAGTGTATGCCGGATGCGGAAGTAAAAGTATTTCTGGAAAAACCGGCGGATATTTTCCGGGAAATCAAAGGATTTGACCTGATTGACAGCGAGTTTGGCAGTCAGGCTTCTTTTGATGTGTATTTTGCGCTGGACTGTGGACAAGACCGTCTGGGTGGGGCAGAAGCCTATTTTAAGGGAGCTGCAAAGAAAATTAATATTGACCACCATGTCAGCAACAGCGGCTGTGGGGACGTGAATTACGTTATGCCGCAGGTAGGGTCTACCTGTGAACTGATTTATGATTTGATAGATTTGGACAAGTTGGATAAAGATATGGCGATGGCAATTTACATCGGAATGATTCACGATACCGGTGTTTTCCAATACTCCAATACCACACCGGCGACACTGGAGAAAGCGGCAAAGCTGATTTCCTACGGTTTTGATTTCCCCAGACTGATTGAGGAAACTTTTTATCAGAAAACCTATTTACAGTCTCAGATTATGGGAAGGGCACTCATGGAGAGCGTCCGTTTCATGGACGGGCAGTGCATTGTCAGTGTCATTGACCGAAAGACCATGGATTTTTATCAGGTGGACTCCAAGGACCTTGAGGGAATTGTAAACCAGCTTCGGAATATCAAGGGTGTGCACTGTGCCATTTTTATGTATGAGACAGCGCCGTTGGAATATAAAGTGAGTCTGCGTTCTGATGAAAAGGTGGATGTGGCAAAGGTGGCATCTCATTTTGGAGGTGGCGGGCATGTGTGTGCTGCCGGCTGTTCCATGAAAGGCACGTCCCATGACTGTATCAATAATCTTTCCCTACATATTGAGGAGCAGTTATGTTAAACGGAATTATTGTCATCCGAAAGGAAGCAGGTTATACGTCCCACGATGTGGTGGCAAAAATGCGCGGAATCTGTAAGCAGAAAAAGATAGGGCACACGGGGACGCTTGATCCACAGGCAACCGGTGTGCTTCCGGTATGTCTCGGAAGCGGGACGAAACTCTGCGATATGCTCACGGATAAAGATAAGGAGTATGTGGCGGAACTTCGGCTGGGCGTGGAGACGGACACACAGGATATGACCGGACAGGTGCTTCGGGAGGCGGAAGTAACCGCCACGGAAGAACAGGTCAGAGAGGCGGTTTTACAGTTTCAGGGCGATTATGACCAAGTGCCGCCCATGTATTCTGCCCTGAAGGTGGACGGAAAGAAATTGTACGAGCTGGCGAGAGCCGGCAAGGAAGTGGAGCGCAAGCCGCGAAGAGTGCAGATTTTGGGAATTGAAATTCTGGAAATGAAGCTGCCAGTGGTAAAAATGCGGGTTCATTGTTCCAAAGGTACTTATATCCGAACTCTTTGTGCAGACATCGGAAGCCGGTTAGGCTGCGGCGGGGCAATGCAGAGCCTTGTGCGTACCAAAGTGGGACAATTTACGTTGGAGAAAGCCGTAACTTTGCAGCAACTGGAGGCTATCCGGGATGAGGGAAAACTGGAATCTGTTCTGTATCCGGTGGACAGCGCATTTTCAGGCTGCCCGGCACTTACCGTCAGCGGGACTTTTGAGAAACTGGTGAATAACGGAAATCCGATTTTGCCGGAGCATACGGTGGAAAAGAAGGTATGTGCTGAGGGAGAATGGGTGAGGATTTACCGGGAGGATAAGAGCTTTGTGGGCATGTATGCGTATGACGAGGGGAAAGAACGGTATCAGCCGGTTAAGATGTTTTTGTAGATGCAAGTTTTGAAAACGGTGGTTATAGGGGCGGAGACAAATATTTCCACTCAGTTACGCTCTCGCTCCGTAAAAAACGCAGCGGCACGTTTTGCCGGCGTTTTTTAAGGAACTTCGTTGGAAATATTCGCTCCGCATCAAAACGGAGCAATTTTTGGGAAACTGAATGTAGTATGGGGTAGAATTTTGAAAAAATGCAAAGACGTTTACTTTATTAGAGATATTGTTTTACATTGAAAATGGGTTCGCATCAAGTTGGTGTGAGTTTCGGAAATGGAATGTAGTGTGGAGTTAGGATGGAAAGAGTGGTAATTTAGTTGGAGATTATAGTTGGCACGACACAATTTTATCTGGAAAAAGAGACTGCCGTAGCCATTGGCAAATTTGACGGGGTGCATATCGGGCACCGCAGGCTGTTGGAGGAGATTCTGGCGCAGAAAAAGAACGGACTGAAATCCTGCGTTTTTACGTTTGACCCGCCGCCCTCCGTGCTGTTTGGAGATTCGGACGGAAAAGAACTGACAACCAGAGAGGAAAAAAGAGAGATATTTGAGAGAATGGGAATCGATATTCTCATTGAATTTCCCCTCACGTTGGAAACGGCTGCCATGCCGCCGCAGAATTTTGCCCGTGAAATTCTGGCAAAGCAGATGAACGCAAGATTCATTGCTGCCGGAACGGATTTGTCTTTCGGGGCAAGGGGCGCCGGAAATGCGGCGTTACTCCGCAAATTGGGACCGGAGCTTGGCTTTGAGGTGAACACCATAGAAAAGGTCTGCATACAGGGTGAGGAAGTAAATTCCACCGCCATACGAAAACTGGTGACAGAGGGAAAAATGTCCCAGGCGGAAGAATATCTCGGAGCGCCCTATACGATTACGGGAACGGTGGTTCATGGCAATCAGATAGGGAGAACCCTGGGATTTCCCACGGTGAACCTGCTCCCGGAGAGCAATAAATTGCTGCCGCCCAACGGTGTTTATTATTCCGGGGTTCTTTTTCAGGGAAAGAAATACCGTGCAATCAGCAATGTGGGATACAAGCCGACGGTGACAAAAGAACATGTCATGGGTGTGGAGTCCTATCTGTATGATTTTGAGGAAGACATATACGGAGAAGAGATAGAAGTCTATCTGTATGAATTTAAAAGACCGGAGCAGCAGTTCGCCGGATTGGAAAGTTTAAAGGAACAACTGCAAAGGGATATAAGAGAAGGAGCGGACTGGTAAAGGAATATCAGAACGCTTCTTTTCTTTTTGAAAAGAATGTGATAGAATGAATTTAATTATAAAAACGTTTTTATGAAAGGAGAGAAGGTATTTATGGGAAAAAACGTGAGAATGATTGAGACGCATATGAAGTCCGGCAGATTTCTTGCGGAAACACAGGGGTTATGTTTTCGTGAGGACAAACCCGGACCTGATGGGCAGGAGGACAGAATCATCAATGTCTATGACGAGGTGCAGTATCAGGAAATTCTGGGATTCGGCGGAGCTTTTACGGAGGCAACGGCGCTCAACTTAAGCCGTATCAGCGAAGAATTGCGGGAAAAGGTGATGGAACTTTATTTTGATGCGGAAAAGGGAATCGGCTATAACTTTTGCCGCTCCACCATCAACAGCTGCGATTTCTCGGAAGATTTTTATACCTATGATGACGTGGAAAATGATTTTGAATTGAAACACTTTACGATTGCCCATGACAGGCAGGCAATTATCCCGGCAATCCGGGAGGCAATGAAAATATCGGAAGAAATGCTTCTGTATTCCAGTCCGTGGAGTCCGCCCGCGTGGATGAAAACCAACGGAAAGATGTCCAAGGGTGGAAAGTTAAAGGAAGAGTGCCGTCAGGTCTGGGCGGATTATATTGCCAGGTTTTTGAAAGAGTATGAGAAAGAGGGTATCCCTGTCTGGGGAGTCACGGTGCAGAACGAGGCGAAGGCGGAGCAGGGCTGGGAGTCCTGCCATTATTCCGCAGGGGATGAGAGAGATTTCGTGACGGGGTATTTAAAACCGGCACTGGAAAGAAACGGAGTGGGAGACCGGAAAATCTTTTTCTGGGACCATAATAAGGAGAGACTGGTGGAGCGTGCGCAGGAAACGCTTTGCAGCAGACATGCCAGGGACTGTTTTGACGGAGCGGCGGTTCACTGGTATTCCGGAGACCATTTTGGCGCACTGGAAGTTTTTCACAGACTTTATCCGGAAAAATATATCATTGCCTCGGAGCAGTGCACGGGAAAGGGAAAGACCCTGGAGCAGTCCGGTGAGAGATACGCCCACGACATTATCGGTGATTTAAATAACTGGGCAAATGCGTGGGTGGACTGGAACATGTTTTTGGATGAGGATGGCGGACCGGACCATTGGAAGGATGAGCAGAAGGCAAGCGGATTGCCCGAAGAGAAGATATGGGTGGGAGAATCCCCCATTGTCTACGACAGAACACGAAAGGAACTGGATATTCGCTCTTCCTATTACTATATGGGTCATTTCAGCAAATTTATCCGCCGGGGAGCAAAGAGAATCGGCTGCAGTTGTTTTGATGCGGATTTGGAAACCTGCGCTTTTCTGAATAAGGACGGTTCCATTGTATGTGTGGTTTTAAACCGCACCGACAAGGACAAAAAGCTCAGTCTGCGTTTTCAAAAGCAACTGGTGGACACGGAACTTAAGGGGCATAGTATCGCCACATTTCTCTTTTGAGAAACAGTGTTCAGAGAGGCGGTAAAATATGAAGGTATTGGTATTGTGCGATGATGCGTGGCACCCGGCAGAGGTGATAAAGAGAGGATTACGGGACTTTGGGGACGGAGAGTTTCTTTTTGATTTTGTATGTGACGCAAAGGACGTTCTGAATACTGAAATGTTAAAAGAGTATCCGGTTATTATGAACTGCAAGGGAAATGCCCTGACATCGGGAAACCCGGCTCCGTGGTTTGAGGAAGGGGTGACGGAGGTCGGAGCCCGGGAGCTGGAGCAGTATGTGAGAGAGGGCGGCGGATTTTTGTCCGTCCACGCGGGGAATACTGCCCGCAAAGAGGAGAAAAACGGGTATGTGGAATTTGTGGGAAACAGTTTTGTGACCCACCCGCCAAGATGCGAGGTAGCCATAAAGGTGACGGCGGAACATCCGGTGACGCAGGGAGTGGAGGATTTTACCATCCGGGACGAGCACTATCAGCTTGCGGATATTGCAAAGGATGCGGAAATTTTGCTGCAATCCGTTTCCGCCGCGGGGGGAACGCAGATAGCCGGGTATGTGCGGAAAATGGGAAACGGCAGAATCTGCGCACTTACCCCCGGTCACATTTTAGCGGTATGGCAGAATGAAATGTTTCGGAAGTTGCTCAAAAATGCTCTTTGGTGGTGCGCAGCCGAAGAGCCGAAAACATAAGGAGGGTGTATAAATGCAGACGGTATTTGTTACAGGGGCGGACAGAGGAATCGGTCTGGCACTCTGCAAATATTTTCTCGGAGGGGGATGGAAGGTTTTTGCCGGACAGTATATGACGCACTGGAAGGAGTTAGAAGCGTTAAAGTACCGTTACCCGGACAGACTGCACCTGATACCTTTGGATATTTCCAGTACGGAATCCATCAGCGAAGCGGCGCAGCTTGTAAAGAAAAAGACGGATACACTGGATATGCTGGTGAACTGTGCCGGTATTGCGGGATTCGAGGATACACCGGATCAAATCAGACACATTTTTCGGGTAAATACGTTGGGGACCATGTGTACGGTGGAATATTTTCTGCCGTTGATGGAGCGGGGAATGAGGCGGCTCTGCTTTGTATCATCTGAGGCGGGGAGCATTTCCGTTGCCCACCGCACGGGTGTTTACGGCTACGGCATGTCGAAATCCTCCCTGAATATGGCGGTTCGCATGATGTTTAACCAGTTGCAGCCAAAGGGTTATACTTTCCGCCTGTACCATCCCGGCTGGGTGCGTTCCTATATGCTGGGGGAGGAAAAGGCAACGGTTGGAAAGTATGAACCGGAGGAGGCGGCACAGGTGGCGTATGAATCCTTTGTGGAAGACAGGGAATGTGAGGACGTGCTCGTTATGTCGGACATACAGCGGGAAATGTGGCCCTTTTAAATTCAGGGATGGAGGCAGATATGACAAAAAAGTATGTGGTTCTGTTTTCGGAAGCGGTAAGCAAAACTGCGGAAAGCACGGCGCGGGCACTGGCGCAGTCGGCAAATCATGTCGTCTATGTGCTGCACCGTGACGGAGAAGAGCAGATAGCGGATTCTTTTGTCCGGACATTGGAAATAAAAGAGCGCAGGCAGGAGATGCTAAAGGAAGCAATGCAGTGTATCAGGAGAGAACAGGGAAAAATTGATATGCTTGTATTGTCGGCGGGAAGGCATTGTGTCTGTGACGGCAAAATTACGGAGCGGCATGATTATGAAAAGCTGATGGACGTACTGGATGAAAATGTAATCGGAACGCTGGAGGTGGTAAAGTCCGCCACAGACCTGCTTCGCAGGGGCGGGGGAAAGCGGATTGCACTCCTTACGGAGAAAGATTCCAGTATCAATCTGACCCGCAGGGAAAGTGATTACGGGTATTTTATGTCGCTGGCGGCTCTGAATATGATGGAAAAGGTATTGTTCAATACGTTCCGCCCGGAAGGATTTACATTCCGGTGCTATGCCGCAGACGGTATCGGGGGCATGTCCCCGGAAAGTTATCTGTTAAGCAATCTGTGCGACGACCCGGAGGACGCCTACATTCATTCGGATGAAAACCGGATTGTGATGCGGAACCGGAAATTGTGTGAACTTCCGTGGTAGCCGTAACAGGGGAAATTTGAAAATTTTTATAGAATTTGAACAAAAATGGTCTTGTATCTTTTATTTTTTTCCCGTACAATAAATCTGTATGTCCACAGATTGAATGAAGGCAAAGGAAAGAATTATGAATATCAGCATTATCTTGACAATGGCAGGAGGTCTCGGACTGTTCCTGTTTGGTATGCAGTTGATGAGTCAGTCCATCGAGAAGGTTGCGGGAGCAAAGCTCCGTCACATTCTTGAAATTTTTACAACCAACCGTTTTATGGGTATGATTGTCGGTATTGTATTTACCGGAATTATCCAGTCATCCTCCGCATGTACTGCGATGGTGGTAAGTTTCGTAAATGCGGGACTGATGAATCTTTCACAGGCGGCAGGCGTGATTTTCGGTGCCAATATCGGTACAACCATTACCTCACAGTTGGTTTCCTTTAATTTATCGGAAGTTGCACCGGTTATTCTGCTCACGGGTGTGCTTGTGGCGATGTTCAGCGGAAAGCAGAATATCAAGCAGATAGCGGAGATTATTATCGGATTCGGTATTTTGTTCCTCGGACTCCAGACAATGTCCGGCGCTATGGCGGGAATGCGTGATGAGCCGAGAATCGTAAATATGCTTGCCTCTCTGACCAATCCGTTTTTAGCTACTTTAGTAGGAATGATTCTGACCTCTGTTATTCAGAGTTCTTCCGTTACGGTCAGCATTGTATTGCTTATGGCAAATCAGGGACTACTGGAACTTCCCATTTGTCTGTATATTATTCTGGGATGTAATATCGGTGCCTGCACGACGGCGCTTTTAGCTTCCCTTTCCGGAAAAAAGGATGCAAAGCGTGCGGCGCTCATCCATTTCTGGTTCAATGTGATCGGTACGGTCATCATTTATATTGTTTTGATGCTTGGCATGGATACGGTGATTCGTCTGATTCAGTCCATTTCTGCGGATAACGGACGTTTCGTGGCGAATGCCCACACCATTATCAAGATTTTCCAGGTAATTGTACTGTTCCCGTTTTCCGGTCTGATTGTGAAACTGTCCTGCCTGTGTGTTCCGGGTGAGGATAAGAAAATCAGCTACCGTGAGAGCTATCAGTTGAAATATATCGGTGAAAAAGTGGTATTCAATCCGGCTACGGCAGTGGTTGAGGTGGTAAAGGAGCTGGAGCGTATGGCGGCGCTTGCCAATGAAAACTTAAACCGCGCCATGAATGCCCTGATTACATTGGATGAGGACGATATAACGGAAGTGTACGAGGTGGAGAAAAACATTAACTTCCTGAACCATGCCATCACGGACTATCTGGTAAAAATCAACCAGAGTACCCTTCCTATCGAAGATTTGAAGAGTATCGGCGCTCTTTTCCATGTGGTGAATGATATTGAGAGAATCGGCGACCATGCGGAAAATGTGGCGGATGCGGCAAAACAGCGCAAAGAAGAGGGAATTTCCATCAGCAAGGAAGCACAGCGGGAACTGGGCGAAATGCTGGATATGGTAAATACCATTATTCAGTATGCCATTGAAATGTTCGTGGACAGTGACGAAAGCCATATGAAGGAAATCGAAACACTGGAGGACCGTGTGGATTCCAAGGAAAAGGAGTTGCAGCGTAAGCATGTGGAGCGTCTGACCAAAGGAGAATGTACACCGGAGGCAGGCATGATTTTCTCCGACATTGTTTCCGGACTGGAGAGAGTGGCAGACCATGCCACCAACATTGCTTTTGCTATTACCTCGGAAGAAGAGGAATAAGCGGAAGAGCATTTTTAGGAACTGCGCGGAAAATTTTCACGCGGAAAATCAGGTTTCGGAAAAGGTTGACATCAGGCGGAAAGGTCTGTATAATTTGATTCATGTAACAAAAATGTAATAAAGTTGTAATGAATCGAAGGTGACTTACATGACAATACAGAACAAGACTAAAAATAATAGTAGAAATAAAAGAGCAAATAACAGCAAAAAGAACAGATTAACAGCCGCTGTCTGTGCAGGATTGGTGGTTTGCATGGCAATAGAGCCCATGCAGGTGTCCGCAGCCGAAAACGGCACTGTTTTACAGTCCGCAGGAGTATGCACCGTATTGGAGACAAGCCTGACGGTGGAAGAATATATTGAAAAAGCGGAACAGGCGAAGGGCGCCATGTGGGGCTACACCAATATCGGAATTGCGAATGTGGGAAGCGGCAATCTGAATGTCCGCGCCGTGCCTTCCACGGACGGCAAAATGGTGGGAAAGCTGCCCAACAATGCGGCATGTGAGGTCTTGGATTCCGACGGTGAGTGGGCACATATCCAGTCCGGCGAGGTGGAGGGATATGTCAGTGAGGAATTTCTTCTGACCGGTCCGGATGCCAAGCTGAAGGCAAATACCCTTGTGCGTACGGTTGCCGTGGCAAATACAGATGGCGTAAATGTCAGAAGCGAAGCCAATACCGACAGTTCTGTTCTTACCCAGGTTATTAAAGGGGAAGAACTGGAATATGTAGAGACGCTGGACGGATGGATTAAAGTGACGATTGATGATGAGGATGCCTATGTTGCCTCCGAGTATGTGGAGGTCAAGGATATTCTGGACACCGCAATCACTATGACGGAGCTTCTCTATGGAGAGGGTGTTTCCGATGTGAGAGTGGATTTGGTAGAGTATGCAAAACAGTTTGTGGGTAATCCCTATGTATGGGGAGGAACCAGTCTGACAAAGGGTGCCGACTGCTCCGGCTTTGTACTCAGTGTATTTAAAAAATATGGAATGACACTCAGCCATTCCTCCAGAGCACAGGCAAATGAGGGAACCAAAATCAGCGCTTCGGAGTTAAAACCCGGCGATTTGATTTTCTACGGAAGCAGTGTAAAGAGCATTAACCATGTGGCAATTTATATCGGAGGCGGACAGGTAGTTCATGCAAGTAGTCCTTCCACCGGTATCCGAATCAGCAAGTACAATTACCGTACCCCGGTGAAATATGTAAGAATTATTCAGGACTGACAAAAGTGAGGCAGGATAATGGGACTGTTCCTGTGATTTGACAGGACAGTTTACTGAGAGAAATTTCGGCGGAATGTTTTAAGGCAATGCGCCAATGCCGGAACGATGCGGAAATAAAGTTTTGCTCGATGCCGAAATGAATAAAGTTTATGGTTTACAACAGAGCGGTAGTATGGTATACTAACCGAGTATGATTTGACCGATGCTCAGATTTGGGACACTCCGACCCGGTCTTAGTATCCGGTAACATGAAAATAAGGAGGATATGACAATGATTTCCAAAGAGAAGAAAACAGCAATCATGAACGAGTATGCAAGAACACCCGGTGATACCGGTTCACCTGAGGTACAGGTAGCAGTCCTGACCGCAAGAATTCAGGAGCTCACCGAGCATCTGAAAGAGAACCCCAAGGATCATCATTCCCGTCGTGGTATGCTTAAGATGGTAGGACAGAGACGTGGTCTGCTTGACTATCTGAAGAAGAAAGATATCGAGAGATACCGTGCTCTGATTGAGAAACTTGGCTTAAGAAAATAATGCTAAATGGGAGCGGAGCACATCCGATTTATTTCGGTGCTCCGCTCTTTGTGTAAATGAGGTAACAATCGGGACAGAAGGAATCCCCGAGACCGCTGAAAAGGGTATGAGCGCATGGCTTTTTCAGTAGTTTCGGTATCCTCTGTTCCAATCTAAAATAAAAGTACCGCAAAAAGCGGTAGAATGGAGGAAATTATGTACCAGTCTTACAAAATGGATTTGGCAGGCCGTCCTCTGGTTGTTGATGTCAACCGTGTGGGCAAACAGGCTAACGGATGTGCTTTCATGCACTATGGTGATACCACCGTATTGTGTACCGCAACCGCATCCGAGAAACCCAGAGATGGAATTGACTTTTTCCCTCTGAGTGTAGAATATGAGGAGAAGCTGTATGCTGTGGGCAAGATTCCCGGCGGCTTCAACAAGAGAGAGGGAAAGGCAAGTGAGAATGCTATTCTGACAAGCCGCGTTATCGACAGACCGATGCGTCCCCTGTTCCCCAAGGATTACAGAAATGACGTAACTTTGAACAATATGGTAATGAGTGTTGACCCTGAATGCCGTCCCGAGCTGGTGGCAATGATTGGTGCAGCTATCGCTACCTGTATTTCCGATATTCCTTTCGATGGTCCCTGCGCAATGACTCAGGTGGGAATGATTGACGGAGAGCTCATTATCAACCCTACCCAGGAGCAGTGGAAAAAGGGTGATTTGAATCTGACCGTTGCTTCTACCAGAGAGAAAGTAATCATGATTGAAGCCGGAGCCAATGAAATTCCGGAAGCAACCATGATTGAGGCAATTTATAAGGCACATGAAGTAAATCAGACTCTGATTGCTTTCATTGACAAAATCGTTGCTGAGGTAGGTAAGAAAAAGCATGAGTATACAAGCTGTGCAGTACCTGCTGAAATGTTTGACGAGATGAAGAAGCTGGTAACTCCCGAAGAGATGGAGGAAGCAGTATTTACCGATGATAAGCAGACCCGTGAGGAGAATATCCGTGTGATTACGGACAAGCTGGCAGAGGCTTTTGCCGAGAACGAAGAGTGGCTTGCTATCCTTGGAGAAGCTGTATATCAGTATGAGAAAAAGACTGTCCGCAAGATGATTCTGAAAGACCACAAGCGTCCCGACGGACGTGAAATCACCCAGATTCGTCCGCTGGCAGCCGAGGTGGATATTATTCCCCGCGTTCACGGTTCCGCAATGTTTACCCGTGGACAAACCCAGATTTGTAACGTATGTACACTGGCTCCTTTGTCCGAGCAGCAGAAGCTGGATGGACTGGATGAGAACGAAGTGAGCAAGAGATATATGCACCACTACAATTTCCCTTCCTATTCCGTAGGTGAGACAAAGCCTTCCCGCGGACCCGGAAGACGTGAGATTGGACACGGCGCATTGGCAGAGAGAGCATTGGTTCCCGTACTTCCCAGCGAAGAGGAGTTCCCGTATGCAATCCGTACCGTATCCGAGACTTTCGAGTCCAACGGTTCCACATCCATGGCTTCTACCTGTGCTTCCTGTATGTCCTTAATGGCAGCAGGTGTGCCTATTAAGAAGATGGTTGCAGGTATCTCCTGCGGACTGGTTACCGGTGAGACCGATGATGATTTCGTACTGCTTACCGATATTCAGGGTCTGGAAGATTTCTTCGGAGATATGGACTTTAAGGTAACCGGTACGACCGAAGGTATTACCGCAATCCAGATGGATATTAAGATTCATGGTCTGACCAGACCTATCGTGGAAGGTGCGATTGCAAGATGCCGTGATGCAAGACTATTTATCATGGATAACTGCATGAAGAAAGCCATTGCAGCACCCAGACCTGAGGTTGGTCCTTATGCACCCAAGATTATCTCCATTCAGATTGACCCTGAGAAGATTGGTGATGTTGTGGGACAGCGCGGCAAGACAATCAATGAGATTATTGCCCGCACCGGCGTGAAGATTGATATTACCGATGACGGTAAGGTTTCCGTATGCGGTACCGATAAGGAAATGATGGACAAGGCAGTTGAGATGGTGAAGATTATCACTACTGAATTCCAGGAAGGTCAGATTTTCAAGGGTAAAGTAGTCAGCATTAAAGAGTTTGGTGCGTTCATCGAGTTCGCTCCCGGCAAAGAGGGTATGGTTCACATTTCCAAGATTGCCAAGGAGAGAATTAACCGCGTAGAGGACGTCCTCACATTAGGTGATATGGTTACTGTCGTTTGTCTGGGTAAGGACAAGATGGGCAGAATCAGCTTCTCCATGAAGGATGTTGCACAGCAGTAATAAGAATTTGACGGAATCAGTATTTTATAAAATAAAAGTGGAGTCATCCGGCAGGATGGCTCCTTTTTATAGTGGCATGCAGGGAATACGGTCTCAGAGTGTTTCAAATCAGGGAACCGGCGGATATTGTATCATATCCAGCACGGACGTTTTTAAGAAGAAGCAATAGGCTTCATACATTTCCTCTGCGCTTACCTCGGTAGAATCGCTCAGCCACAGCTTTACCATTTCAATGAGTATCATGGCGTTGAAATGTGCCAGCATTTCCGGAGTGATGAGGGAAGAGGGAAGCTGCCGCATGGGGTGTTTTTTTAAAATAAACAGGAAAGTATCTTCTAACCGGTGGTCGAAAAATTCTTCAAAGCTGTTCTGACCGATTACGGCAAGCATGGTTTTGTAATATTTACGGTTTTTCTCAAAGCAGATAAACATGAGCTTGATTGCTTCCGTATCCATATCATTGTCCAACATTACCTGAATATTGTTCTGTATGTCTTTCTCGTAGAGAAATTCAATGACCTCGTATTTGTCCTGAAAATAATTGTAAAAAGTAGGACGAATCACTCCTGCTTTGTCAGTTATCATTTTAATGGATATTTTCTGGAACGGCATGGAAAGAGCAAGTTCCCGAAAACTTTCCGCCAACAATTCTTTTGTTTTCATAGAACCTCCATATCTACTGTTTAAAGTGATTTTACCATATGGAATTGAAAAAGCAAATCTTTTCGGACTTTGATACAACATTTTTGCGGAAATGTATGTTTTTTTATACACAACCTGCCCGGTTGTATAAAAGCGAAAACGTCGGGACACCACTGTATCTTACCGAAAATGGGAAGAAAGGGTATGCTACTAATGTCGGCGGGTTTTCGCGGACGTTTACAATATTTTTAGGGAGCGGAAGATTGAAAAATAAAATTTTTCAATCACGAGATTTGTGTCTGCGCGCACTTGACACAAACTCGCTATGCGCAAAGAACGTGCGCAGAAATGTGGTAAAAAATGAAGTGGTATGAAATTTTGGCGGTATCAATCGGATTGTCGTTGGATGTGTTTGCCTATGCACTCTATAAAGGAGCTATGATTTCCAAAATGAACTGGCCCAGAATTGCCAAGATGGTGGCAGTATTTACTGTGTGGCAGTGTGGAGCCATGGTGCTTGGAAGCCTGATTTCGGAACTCCCCTTTGTGGAAGCACAGTATGTAAGGGCGGAAAAGGCATATGATATATTATCGGCGCTTCTCTTTTTCGGTGTGGGAGTTGTAATGATTGTAAAATCGCTGGGACACCGCGAAATTATTGAGCGCAGGCAGGACAGCTATGAACTGGGACAGCTTTGCGCATGGGCGGCGCTTACCAGCATTGACAGCTTTCTTACGGGAGTGAGTATGGGATTTCTGAATACGGAACTGACGATTCTGATTCTGCAGCTTGCCGTTACCGGCATTGTGATGGTGGTGGCAGGAATCTTTATGGGATACCGTATCGGATGTAATATGCGTTATGGGGCGTTGAAGCTGGGAGGAGCCATTTTGCTGGCTGCAGGGGTGGATGTGCTGTTTCGCTATTACGGAGGCATGTAACACAGAAAATGTAGTTATTTTACGATGAAAACAGAGGAAATCCATGCAGGGCAGCCGATTTTTCGGCTGTCTTTTTTCTTTGCAGTGTATCGTTCACTTTTTCTTCACAAATGTTTATATTAATTTAATTGTACTTTATCGATAAATGGTTGATAATAGCATATAGATTTTATGGAAAGGGAAACGGACGCAGAGTTATGAAGAAACTGTTGAAATATTTTAAGAAGGAAGACTGGATTTATGTTTTACTAAGTGTGCTGCTGGTAGCCGGTCAGGTGGGACTGGACTTGAAACTGCCGGATTATATGACCGAAATTACGGCACTGGTACAGATTCCGGGAAGCCGGACGAGTGACATTTTTCAGGCAGGGGGAAAGATGATGCTGTGCGCACTGGGCAGTCTGGTTCTTTCTGTTATGGTGGGGTATTTTGCAGCCAGACTGGCGGCAACCATGGCAAAGAGGTTGCGGCTTGCAGTGTTTAAAAAGGTGGAAGATTTTTCCATGGAGGAAATCAACGGATTTTCCACCGCAAGTCTGATTACCCGTTCCACCAACGATATTACACAGGTACAGATGCTGGTGGCAATGGGATTGCAGATGATGATTAAGGCACCCATTATGGCGGTGTGGGCAATCACAAAGATAGCAACAAAAAGCTGGCAGTGGACGGCCTCTACGGCGGTGGCAGTGGTGCTTTTGCTGATTCTGATTTCCATAATCGTATCTCTTGCCATGCCCAAGTTCAAGAAGGCGCAGTTTTTAACGGATAATCTGAACCGCGTTACCAGAGAAAATCTGACCGGTATCCGTGTGGTGCGGGCATATAACGCAGAAAAATATCAGGAGCAAAAGTTTGAGAATGCAAATGAGGAACTGACGGCGAACAATCTGTATGCCAACCGTGCCATGGCGGTGATGATGCCAGGCATGAATATCGTGTTAAATGGTCTGACACTGGCAATTTACTGGATAGGCGCTTATCTGATTAACAATGCCGGGATGATGGAGAGAATTGATTTATTTTCCAATATGGTTGTCTTTATCTCCTATGCGATGCAGGTGGTTATGGCATTTATGCTGTTAGCCATGATTTTTGTCATGCTGCCGAGAGCAAGTGTATCGGCGGTTCGTATTAACGAGGTTTTAGAGACAAAACCCCGTATTGTGGAAGGAAAAGAGACAAAAGGCGTGTCCGGAAAGGAAGGGGAAGTGGAATTCAGGCAGGTGAGTTTCAAATACCCGGACGCTGCGGATTACGTGCTTGAAAATATCAGCTTTACGGCAAAGAAAGGGGAAACTGTTGCTTTTATCGGCTCTACCGGCAGCGGTAAATCCACTCTGGTGAATCTGATTCCGCGATTTTTTGACGCTACCGAGGGAGAGGTGCTTGTAGACGGCGTGAACGTAAAGGACTATACCTCGGAGGCGCTTCACAATAAATTGGGATATGTGCCGCAGAAGGCGGTCATGTTTGCCGGCACGGTGGAGAGCAATGTCGCATACGGCGACAACGGAAAAGAAGAAGGTGCGGACAGTGCATTGGTGAAAAAGGCAGTGGATATTGCCCAAAGCAGGGAATTTGTGGAAAAAATGAACGGAACCTATCAGGGCAGCGTGGCTCAGAACGGAGCCAATCTTTCCGGCGGACAGAAACAGCGTCTCGCCATTGCCAGAGCCGTTTACCGGAGACCGGAAATCTATATTTTTGACGACTCTTTTTCCGCACTGGATTATAAGACGGATAAAGTATTGCGTGAGGAGTTGAGAAAGGAAACCGCGGATACCACCACCCTGATTGTGGCGCAGCGAATCGGAACGATTAAAAATGCGGATAAGATTATTGTGTTAGACGACGGTAAAGTGGCAGGAATGGGAACACACAGACAGCTGTTGGAAAACTGCGAGGTTTACAGACAGATAGCTCTGTCACAGTTATCGAAGGAGGAATTGGAGAATGAGTGATGAGATGAGAAACCGCGGTCCCATGAGAGGGCATGGTCCCATGGGTGGACGCGGTGTAGGAGAAAAGTCAAAAGATTTTGTCGGAACATGGAAAAAACTGATTCTCTACTGCAAAAAGTACCTTCCGGTGGTTGTTGTGGCACTCGTTCTGGCAATGGCAGGTTCTGTCTGCTCCCTGATAGGGCCGGATAAATTGAAGGATTTAACCAATATTATCACCGAAGGACTGATGACGGAGATTGATATGCCGGGAGTGAAGAAAATTGCTCTGTGGCTGATTGGATTGTATGGAGTAAGCGCTGTTTTTTCCTATATCCAGTCCTTTATCATGGCAACGGTAAACCAGCGTGTCACCAAAAATCTGCGCCGTGACATTTCGGTAAAAATTAACAAAGTACCGCTTTCTTATTTTAACAAAAACAGTTTTGGGGATGTGCTCAGCCGCGTTACCAATGATGTGGATACTATCGGACAAAGCCTGAACCAGAGCATTGTCACACTGGTGACGGCGATTACGATGTTTGCCGGTTCCCTTTTTATGATGTTTTACACAAACTGGATTATGGCGGTAACGGCAGTGGTGTCCACTATTTTCGGGTTCGGAATTATGATGTTTATTATGGGAAAATCCCAGAAGCATTTCATTGCCCAGCAGAGAGAACTGGGACGGATTAACGGACATATCGAGGAAATTTATACCGGACACAATGTGGTAAAGGCTTATAATGGAGAAAGGGCCGCGTTGAAAACATTTGTGGAAATCAATGATAAGCTGTACGAGAGTGCATGGAAGAGCCAGTTTTTATCCGGAATGATGATGCCGCTTATGAGTTTTATCGGAAACTTCGGCTATGTGGCTGTCTGCGTGGTAGGTGCGGCGCTGGCGATGAACGGCAATATTAGCTTTGGTGTCATTGTGGCGTTTATGATGTATATCCGTCAGTTTACCAATCCCTTGGCACAGATTGCGCAGGCGATGACCAGTCTGCAGTCCACAGCGGCGGCAGGAGAGAGAGTTTTTGAGTTTCTGGAAGAGGAGGAACTGTCCGATGAAAGTTCCAAAGCAAAGCGTCTGGGTGCGGCAAAGGGTGATGTGGAATTTGAACATGTGAAATTCGGATATACGGAGGATAAGGTTATTATCCATGATTTTTCCGCAAAGGCGAAAGCGGGGCAGAAGATAGCCATTGTGGGACCTACGGGAGCCGGAAAGACAACGATGGTAAATCTGTTGATGCGCTTTTATGAATTGAACGGAGGAGATATTCTGATTGACGGGGTATCTACGAAGGACATTACCAGAGAAAATGTGCATGATTTGTTCTGCATGGTATTGCAGGACACGTGGCTCTTTGAGGGAACCATCCGGGAAAATATCGTATACTGCAAGGAAGGTGTCAGCGATGAGGATGTGGTAAAGGCGTGCAAGGCGGTGGGCATTGACCACTTTATCCGCACGCTGCCGAAAGGCTATGATACTGTGTTGAACGATAAGGCAAATCTTTCCGCCGGACAAAAACAGCTGATTACCATCGCAAGAGCCATGATTGAAAACGCGCCTCTGCTGATTTTAGATGAGGCGACAAGCTCGGTGGATACCAGAACGGAAATTCAGATTCAGAAAGCAATGGATAAGCTGACCGAAGGAAGAACGTCTTTCGTGATTGCACACAGATTGTCCACCATTAAGAATGCTGATTTGATTCTTGTGATGAAAGACGGGGATATTATTGAAAGCGGAAATCATGAGGAATTATTGGCTAAGGGCGGATTTTACGCCGATTTGTATAACAGTCAGTTTGAACAATAGAGGAAAGAAGGAGTGGTTAAAATGAGAGAAAAAATACAGCGCTTTATGATAGGACGATACGGAAATGACCGTTTTAACCAGTTTTTGATGATACTGGCAGTTGTATTTCTGGTTCTTTCCTTTCTCAGAGTACCTTTCGCGTACCTGATTGCGGTGGCATTGATGTGCTATGCGTATTTTCGGATGTTTTCCCGCAACCTTACAAAGCGTGCAGTGGAAAATCAGAAATACTGGAAGTACGAGATGAAAGTCAGAAATTTTTTCGGAAAGAAAAAGAAGGAGTTTGCGCAAAGGAAGCAGTACCGTATTTTTAAATGCCCCAACTGCAAACAAAAGCTGCGGGTGCCGAGAGGAAGAGGTAAAATTGCAATCCGGTGCAGAAAATGCGGAACGGAGTTTATCCGCAAAAGTTAAACAGGAAAGGGAGTGTGTCGACAGTGTTTGGATATATCATTGTGAATAAAGAAGAGATGAAATTCAAAGAATTTGATGTCTATCACTCCTATTACTGTGGCTTGTGCCGTAAATTAAAGGAGCGTTACGGAGGACTGGGTGAATTATCCTTAAGCTATGACATGACGTTTCTGCTGCTTTTGCTGACAAGCCTTTATGAGCCGGAAACGCACCTCTCCCGCTGCAAGTGCATTGCCCATCCGCTTGAGAAACATGAGACACGTATCAATGTGTTTACCGATTATATTGCGGATATGAATGTCCTGCTTACCTGCCTCAAATGTCAGGATGACTGGGAGGATGATAAGAAGCTGACACGACTGGTATATGGCAGGCTTTTGGAAGGAAAAAGCCGTAAAATCAAGGAATTGTACCGGGATAAGATACGAAATATTTCCATGCTGATGAAAGAAATTTCTGACGGGGAAAAGGCGGACAATCAGGATATTGATGCTATGTCCGGGCTGTTTGGAAAGGTAATGTCGCAGATCGTGGTGTGCCGTGAGGATGAGTGGAGTGAAATTCTGGGGAACTTTGGATTTTACCTTGGAAAATTCATTTATCTGATGGACGCTTATGAGGATGTGGAGGAAGATATACGGAAGGGAAGATACAATCCGTTAAAGCGAAGGTATGAGACGCCGGATTTTGAAGGAGAATGTAAAACCATTCTCATGATGATGATGACGGAGTGCTGTAAAGTGTTTGAACAGCTTCCCATTATCGAAAATGTTGAAATTTTGCGTAATATTTTGTATTCTGGTGTTTGGTGCAGATATGAAACGGTACATGCACTGAGGATGAATCGGGAAGAGAAGAAGGGCAGTAACCATGATATATGACCCGTACGGTGTCCTCGGAGTTGACAGAAATGCAACGGATGAGGAAGTGAAAAAAGCATATAAGGCTTTGAGCAGAAAATACCACCCGGATGCCAATATCAATAATCCGAATAAGGCATATGCGGAGGAAAAATTTAAGGAGATTCAGTCCGCATACCAGCAGATTATGAAAGAGCGTACGGAGGGGTATTCCGGCGGTTACGGCTATGGACAGGGCGGCTATGGAACCGGTGGTTTCGGACAGGGCAGTTATGGAACGGGTGGTTTCGGACAAAGCGGCTATGGACAGGGCGGTTATGGAACCGGAGGTTTCGGAACGGGCGGCTTTGGGGGATTCGGATATGGCCCATTTGGAAATTTCGGAGATTTCGGACAGAGTTCCAACACCGGATATGAGGAGGACCCCAAACTGCGGGCGGCAGGCAACTATATCCGGAACGGCTATTACAAAGAGGCGCGCAATGCGTTAGACAGTGTGGAGGAAGCCGTCAGAAATGCAAGATGGTATTACTACAGCGCCATTGCACATTCCGCACTGGGAAACAACGTGGCGGCACTGGAGCATGCGAGAAGGGCGGCGGCATTAGAACCCGGAAACATTACTTATCAGGGACTGGTACAACGTTTGGAGAGCGGCGGGGGCTGGTATGAGAGCAGACAGGCATCCTACGGGTATCCCGGAGTGGGAAGCAAAAGGCTGTGCGTAAGCTGCCTGAATTTGTTCCTTTTGAACTTAATCTGCAACCTTTGCTGTGGAGGCGGCGGATTCTGTCTGGGTGGACGCGGCGGCTATTATTAACGACAGGTTATGGCTGGCAGAGAAATTTTCAGTGCCTGCATGCACTTGACACAAACTCGTTATGCGCAAAAAACGTGCGCAGAAATGTGGGAGAAAATGAAGACGAAATCAAGGTATCAGAGAGCAAGAAGATTTTTAATTTTTTGGACACTATTTATCGGTATCGGAGCAGTGGCGGGGGCAGCCGGAATGCTGGCAGACCCTACCGGAAAAGCCATGGGTATGGACGCCATGCTGCCGTATTTTCAGGTACTTCCTTTTTCGGAGGTACTATTTCAGAATTTTATCTTTTCCGGCATTTCCCTTCTCATCGTGAACGGACTGACCAATCTGACCGCGGCGGGGTTATTGCTTGCAAAAAAGAAATCCGGCGTTGTACTCGGAGGCATTTTCGGCGTAACGCTGATGCTGTGGATTTGTATTCAGTTCTATATGTTTCCTTTGAATTTTATGTCCACCATTTACTTTGTTTTCGGGGCATGTCAGGCGGCAACAGGATATGCGGCATGGGTGTTTGAAAAGCAGGAATCCTTTCAGGTAAACGTTGCCGATTACCCCAATATCGGAACGAATCCCAAACGGCTGGTCGTGTTCCTTTCCCGCATGGGCTATGTGAAAAAACAGGCATATGAGGAGGCAGACAAAACAGGTGCGGCACTCTATGAAATTCAGTCCACGGAGCGGACAGAAGGGACATTGGGATTCTGGTGGTGCGGACGTTTTGGTATGCACCGTTGGGATATGCCCATTGAGCCAATCAGTGTGGATTTGTCGAAATACGAACAGGTGACAATCTGTGCCCCTATCTGGGTATTTGCTCTTGCAGCGCCGGTTCGCAGTTTTTGCAGACAGGCAGCCGGAAAAATTCAAAAAGTTGATTACATACTGGTTCACCATACAGGCGGTATCTATGAAAATGCAGCGAAAGAAATGGATACGCTCCTTGGAATCACACACACCTCCTTGCGTAGTGTGCAGTGTAAAATGGGAAAATATAAAGAAATAAAGGAACGATAGAGGATGTGTGCCGGTCCTTTTCAGAAATGATTGGATGCGGTCGGGACAAAGAAAAGCACCAAAAAGGGTAAAAGGATTGACAATCAGATAGGTGTATGTTACCTTGATATTAGACAAATGTCTAATATCAAAAAGGAGATTGTCATGAAACGATTACCGGAGGCAGAACTGGAACTGATGATGATTATCTGGGAGGCGGAAGAACCCATTTCCCGGATAGAGATTGAAGAGAGAATGGATGGAGAAAAGGAGGTAGTGCCCAGTACAATTCTTACGCTCTTGTCCCGCTTGGAGGAAAGAGGATTTGTGCACAGGGAAAAGCGTGGAAAAATCAATTATTATAGTCCGTTGGTGGACAAGGAACCCTATCTCAAAGAGACCGGAAAGCATATCCTGAAAAAAATGTTCAGAGGATCCCTCTCTAACTTTGCAGCAGCGCTTTATGCGGATGAAGAGCTGAGTGAACAGGATATTGAAGAACTGCGGAAATTTATTGACAGTAAATCGGGAAAAACGCAGAAATAAACCGGGGAGGGATTACGGTTATGCAAGGTAAGGGCATAAAAAGTCCCATGGTGCTTGGATACTTCCGAAAGATTTTGCTTTTACCGGATAAAAAATATGAGAAATATAACTTGGAAATGATTGTTCGGCATGAACTGCAGCACATTAAGACAGGGGATCTGTGGTATAAGCTGTTGATGGTAGCGGTATGTGATATTTACTGGTTTAATCCTGTTTTCCGGTTAATGAAAAAGATGGCTTTTCAGGATGTGGAATATGTCTGCGATGAGAGGGTCACTGCAAAGATGAATCCGGAGCAGAAGGCGGAGTACGGAAATGCCATACTGGAAACAATGACGGGAAGAAAGGAGAGGGGTATGTCTTTTACAACAAAATTTGCAGCAAACAAAAAACAGGTGAAAAACAGACTGGAGAATATTTTTTCCGGTCACAACCGCAAAGCGGGAATTACCATGCTCACAGCATTGTTGCTTATGCTGGTATTGGGAACTGCCTGCGTATCCGTGCAGCCTAAGGAGGACAATGCCACCGATACGGACGTGCAGAATACACAGGAAGATAAAGCAGGACAGGAATCATCCGATGATACCGGCAACGGCAGTGAGGAGGACGGTGTAGGACAGGATGTTTCCAGACAGGGCGTTTCCGGACAGCAAAGTTTTGCGGTGGATGCCTATATTTTGCCGGAGGAAGAGGTGTTAAAAGAATTTGAGGCGAACTATCCGCAGTATGCAGTGGAGGCAGTGGAAGATTTTGACTATGCTGCCGTGGCGGACGGAACGGGAGAGATGCCTGTTATGTGGGAAGCCAACAGCAATCAGGTACTGGCACTGGGACATACGGGAATGGTTGCAGACCTCACAGAGGTGCTGGAGCAGAGAGGGTGGCTTAGCCAAATGAATGACTCCGTAAGACAGTATTTGGCGGATGAGGAGGGGCATATATATGGAATCCCGAATTCTGTCTACGCTTTTGGAGTGGTGTGCAATATCGAGTTGTTTGAACAGGCGGGACTGGTGGATGAGTCCGGCATGCCCATACTTCCCGGCACATGGGAGGAGGTAGGGCAGACCGCCGGAATGATCAAAGAAAAGACGGGACAGGCAGGATTGTGCTTAATGACCGCAGATATGGCAGGAGCATGGCAGTTTGTAAATATTGCATGGAATTTTGGCGCGACGGATTTATGCGTGGCAAATCCGGACGGTACCTATACGGCACATTTGGATTCCGAGGGAGCAATAGGTGCCATGGAATTTGTGAAGTCTTTGAAGTGGAAATATGATGCACTGACAGATTTTCCCCAAAAGGAAAATTACACTACCGGATATGAGCATATCGGTAACGGCACGGCGGGTATGTATATCGGCGCAAGCGATGCTTTGTACATGCCGGGGATGTCCGGGCTAAAACAGGATAAGATTGCCTTTATTGCCATGCCGGCGGGACCGGGAGGAGAGCAGTATACCATGCTGGACGGAGGAATCATTGTCTTTTCCGCAGAGGCAACCCCGGAGGAAATAGACGCGGGATTGACTATGATAGAAATGATGGGATTGAGCCCTGAGCTGAATGATGCGGGTAAGAAACGTATCGATGCAGGAATTGAGGATGCTCTGAATAACAATGCCCCTGCTATTGCGGAAATTCCGATTTGGAAAAACAGTGAACGAAATAAATACGAGAGCGAAGTGCTGGAGCAGAAAAGCAATGCAGACATGAATTTGTACCGGAGCTTTTATGATGCGGTGAATGAGCCGGGAGGTTTACGGGGGTGTGATATGCCATGGCTGTCTGCAATGTATGGCGAGCTGACAACCGTATTACAGGCGGTAGTGTCTGACGAAAATGCCGATGTTGCAGAGTTAATGAGACGGGCAAACAACAATTATCAGAGCGTGTTAGATAGCGAAAAATAAAGAATTTTAAGAGCTGAAACGGCGCTACCATGCGGGTTTGTAAAAAAATGTAGAAAAAATTTCAACAATTTAGAAAAAAAGGGTTGCATTTTTCCGAAAGGCACGTTATAATACTACTTGTGTTTCGGGGTGTGGCTCAGCTTGGTTAGAGCGCCGTCTTAGGGAGGCGGAGGTCGCGAGTTCGAATCCCGCCACTCCGATGAATGAAACAGTCGAGAACAAAAGTTTTCGGCTGTTTTCTTTTGCAATAATAAAAATGTGCAACAAAAAATGGAAGCAAGGGGGCTCGAACCCCTGACCTTTCGCGTGTGAGGCGAACGCTCATCCCGGCTGAGCTATGCTTCCATGTCTGTAATTATAGCACTATCACGATAAAATGCAAGACGGAAGAATAAGAAGCTGCCGGAAATTTGGAGAGGACAATATGGATAAAAAACAAAAGGTCTGCCCTGTTTCAAAACAGTGTGGAGGATGCAAATGGATAGACAAATCCTATGAGGAGCAGTTGAGTGAAAAAGCAAAATATTTAAAGAAACTATTGGCTCCATACTGCAAGCCAGAGCCTGTTATCGGGATGGAAAATCCCCTTCACTACCGCAACAAGGTACACGCAGTGTTTGGGGAGGACAGAAAGCACAATCCGATTTCCGGTATTTATGAGGAAAAAAGCCACAGAATCGTTCCCATTGACAGCTGCCTTATCGAAAATGAGAAGGCGGATGCCATCATTGTTTCTATCAGAGGACTGTTAAAACCTTTTAAAATCCGACCGTTTAACGAGGATACCGGGTATGGGCTTTTGCGTCATGTACTGGTGCGCACCGGTCATGTAACCGGGCAGATTATGGTTGTGCTTGTGCTGGCGTCCCCGGTGATGCCCTCCAAAAATAATTTTGTAAAAGCATTGCTGAAACTGCACCCGGAAATCACCACCATTGTCGTAAACGTGAATAACCGCAGCACCAGCATGGTGTTGGGTGACAAGGAGCAGGTGATTTACGGAAAAGGTTATATCGAGGATGTGCTGTGCGGAAAGAAATTCCGTATTTCCCCCAAATCTTTTTATCAGGTCAATGTGGTGCAGACGGAAAAACTGTATCAAAAAGCATTGGAATATGCCGGATTAAAAGGAAACGAAACGGTAGTGGACGCATACTGCGGAACGGGTACTATCGGCATGATTGCCAGCGACAAAGCCAAAAAGGTCATTGGTGTGGAATTAAACGGCGACGCTGTCCGCGATGCCAGACTGAATGTCAAGGAAAACGGTATTAAAAACATTCAGTTTTATCAGAACGATGCAGGCAAGTTTTTGGTGGAAATGGCAGACCAGCAGGCAAAAGTGGATGTACTCTTAATGGACCCGCCCCGCTCCGGCAGCGATGAAGCATTCCTGTCTTCCGTAGCCAGAATCAAGCCGCAGAAGATAGTGTACATTTCCTGCAATCCCGAAACACTGGTGAGGGATTTGAAATACCTTGTGCGGCAGGGATATGAGGTTAAGAGGGGAGTGGGCGTGGACATGTTCCCTTGGACGGGACACGTGGAGACGGTGTGCTTGCTGTCAAGAAAAGCCCAATAAATCAAAGGTTTTGGCAATTTTTGGAGAAGAATAGATGTGTGTTTCTGTTTCCAAAGAGTGGCTATGAGGAAATTGATTTACCTAGGGGGGATAACGATTTGATGGTTAAAAATTGTCTTTTAGCGTAAGTCTATTATTTGGCAAAATAATAGAAGTGCTGGATGACATGGTCATGGAGCAGATCATCGTGGCACTCCAGATACAGATAGGTGCATATGCAGAGTACAAAAAAGGCAGTCAGACGGCTGTCTTTTTTGTTTGGGTTATGGTAAAATCTTAATATGCTTTTATATGTTTTGGGACTTGGGAAGGAAGTGATGTTCTATGTCATATGAAGAAGATTACAGAGAACCATATAGTGCAAAATGTGCTTGTGGAAAAGGCTATTTGCAATTTTACAGAATATATTTATCAAATGACTGGGGGCAGGAAAAAGAGAATGATACGGCAGTTGAGATTTTCTGTGACAGTTGTAGGGAGAAATATCATTACGAAAGAAATTCTGGCAATGATTATTTAGTCCCGAATGGTTTATCGTTTCCAAAGCAAAGACCCGAATTGGACAGAAAATATTGGTATGATGATAAAGAAATACTTGTAAAAAAATATGGCAGAGAAAAAATATTTGCTATGGTGATGGATATGACTGCACCAAAACATAGATTTATAAAGAATCTAGAAAACGAAGATGCCATTAGTTTTGCAAATTCGTGGGCACAGTGGTACAGAAAGAAGTCACTGGCACCGATGGTGTCATATTTACAAAAAATACTGGATGAATATGATGATATAGAAAAGAGTATTGCAGTTAAACAACCATATAATAAAAAATATGAACAGGAAGGCAGTATCTTTTCAAAGGAGATAATGGAAACAAGGAAAAGGAGCTGTCAGTTATCATTCCGATATGATAAGGAACAAGATGAAGCTGAACAAGAGCGAAGGAGAAAAGAACAGGAACAATACGAAGAAAAGCACAGATATGATGATTTTGAGGCAGTAGTTCACTATGATCCTTCGTATAAAAGAGATTTTTCGAATCAGTATTGGGATAGCTATTTTATAAGAGAGTGCATAGATCCACAGCATTTATCTTTGGATAAATCGGGGTATGGAAAACCTATAATAACAATTGCAAAGAAATATGCATGTGTTTGTCAAATCTGTGGAAAAGAGGAGGACATACTTTCATCTAACATGAAAGTCCTTTATGATGAGGACAGAGGCTGTTATTTGGATAAATGCTGCAGTTGTCATGAGGTATCATCTTTTGAAGCAAAAACAATGGATATATTGGATCAGCTAGGGATTACTTATATCAGGGAAAAATCTTTTGATGGCTTAGTAGGTGATTCGGGCAGAGGGCTTCGTTTTGATTTTGTATTATCTAAATCTGCTGATGAAGATGGAAACCTAATCATTGATTTGGCTATAGAACTACAGGGACCACACCATTATAAAAAAGGTTATTATGATGAATTTGGAACTTATGTGGCAGAGGATAACAGTATTGCATCAGATAGATTTAATCGGCAGATAAAGTATGATGAGAGAAAAAGACAATATTGCGAGCAGAACGGTATCAGTTTAGAGTGCATCAAGTATACGGCATCAAATGATCAGGAACGTTTAGAAAAAGCAATCAGAAAAATACTTAAGGAGCATGGTTATAAATACTTTGTGGAAAGCGAGAAACATGATGATTGGATGGTGTACTAGAGGTTCACTAAAGGTGTACTAAGGGTGTACTGACTTTTTAATTTACATCTGCTATGATTAAGATGGCAAAAAAGAAAGGGAGCGGAAACGCTCCTTTTTATGTTGCCATAAGGCGGTGTCTTTCCAATCCTTTCACACCGCCCGTGTACATAGAAGGGAGGAATGGCGGATGCCGATGAAACCAAAGAAGCCGTGCAGACACCCCGGATGTCCGAAGCTGACAGATGGACTGTACTGCGAGGAGCATGAAGCACTGCACCGTGGTGACAGGGCGAGCAGCAGCAAGCGTGGTTACAACAGGCAGTGGCAGAAGGCAAGGGTAAGATATCTGAAGGCACATCCTTTGTGTGTTCAGTGCTTAAAGGAAGGTCATGCAGTGACAGCAACCGTGGTCGATCATATCAGACCGCACCGTGGTGATCCCGTCCTGTTCTGGGACGAGAAGAACTGGCAGAGCCTGTGCAAGCCCTGTCATGATAAAAAGACATGGAACGAAGATAACAATCCAGAGTATCGGTTCTGACGGCAGACCGTGGGGGTATCTGAATCTCTACAGGCTGAACCGCTGAAGACCGATGGCCCCCTTTGCGTGAATTTTCGCAGAATTAAACAGGGGGGATATAAAAAGGGTATGGTAATTTTCGCAGAATGTACTTAAAACACGGCAAAAAGGGGTATTTCCTTTTGCCGGAAAATCAGAAAAAAAGCATTATTTAAGACTGGAAAACAGTGTAAAAACATTGTTTTTCCGGTCTTTTTTTGTGTGCCGGAAGGAGAGTGGAAAGGATGACGGACGCACAGGCAAAGCAGATCAATGAGATGCGGATGAAGGGGATGGGATATAAAGCCATCGGAATGGCAATCGGACTGTCCCGTGACATCGTAAGGAATTACTGCAAGAGACATAACCTTGCCGGATACGCCACGGTGGTTTCAAAAAATATGAAACTCATGGTGGACGGTAAAGAGGTGTGCCACTTCTGCGGTAATCCGATCACGCAGCCGAAGACAGGCAGACCGAGAAGGTTCTGCTGTGAAAAATGCAGAAGGGAATGGTGGAAGGCACACCCGGAAGCAGTGAAGAAAAGCGAGAAGGCTTCCTACACGCTTGTATGTGAGCAGTGCGGGAAGCCTTTCATTTCCTATGGAAACAAGAACAGAAAATACTGCGGCCGTGAATGTTATTTCCGGCACAGATTTTTAGCAGAGGAGGATATGGAAGATG
>ERZ857629.505-NODE-505-length-53405-cov-7.285323_pt1 | contig 53405 bp, 47 predicted proteins | sample MGYA00519700_ERZ857629 | MGnify/ENA primary metagenome ERZ857629 (study PRJEB31778, sample SAMEA3449351) | human gut metagenome | biome: human gut; feature: human-associated habitat; material: faeces | place: United Kingdom | collected 2010/2012 ... | reverse complement strand
GGGTGGTCGTAAAACAGTAAAATCAAAAAATGGTGAAAACCTTGTGTTTTCAAGGAAACGGCGTGACTTCGGTCACGCCGTTTCCTTTTTCATGAGCTCATTCAGGGGGATAAAACCCAGTCCATCGTACTTGATGTGGATGTGCTGTACCCGCTTGCCGTCGGACTGTCCGGTGCGTCCACACAGATGGCAGACGCCAGCTCGTGCAGAGCATAGCCGTCCAGTTCTTCAATTCCGACATACTTGTGCGCTTTCTGAATGAACTTTTCAATGTTTTCGTTCGGTGTTATGCAGCCGCTGATCACCGCCTTCTCCTACACCGACGACATTGTACAGGTCAAGACCATCGCCGGCGAGGTAGCGGAGGTGCTGTCCGGCGAGGATATGCAGCGTCCAAGGGCGGCGAAAAGGAAGCCGTGCGGACAGCCGGACAGAAAGACTTCGACAATTTCTGAGTATACTGGCCAGAATACCAGTAATCATACAATTAAACGATTCTTGCCGTCAAATGGGTAGTGGGTGCAAGGCGGTCTAAGATTATGTAAACTGCTTGTGCTCTTCTCTTTTACCAATACTTCCAGTTGGACTGTTGTACCCCAGATTCGGTATTGATAGAATTGCTGTAGAGTAGCAGTGTGTAAGCTCAGAACATAACTGAAAACATCATTCCGTGACCTTATCCAACAGGAACTGCTTGAAGGCGCGGCCTGCTCTGGTCGGGAGCGTTCCGGCCTTTTCCACTAGGTAGATGTGATGCCCAGCGCGGTCGTCGTCCAGATAGCGCACCACAGTGTTTTCTCCGCAGTGGGACACGGCAGTGAAGTCATAGGTCGTCGCAATGCCGAGGCCCGCTTCCACGAGCTGCTGCAGAAGCGATTCGTCCGACGTCTCGATCGGAACGGTCACATGCAGCCCCTGTGAGAGCACGAATTGGTCGATGTTCGTGCGGAAGCAGTGGTAGGCGCGTCCCTTGCCGAGAATGGCCTCGCCTGCAAAATCCTCGAAACTCAGATGCTCCTTCTGCGCCAGAGGATGATCCCGCCGCATCCGGAAGGCGAAGCGCGAATAGAACAGCGGCGTCGCCGTGAAGTGCGTGTTGTCGATCGGGCCGTTCACGACCGCGAAATCACACCTGCCGGCCGAGAGACTCTCCAGTGCGTATTCGTCCGTGGTGTCTAGAATGCTCAGCGTGATCTCCGGGTGCTGCCGGTGAAAGTCCAGCAGGAGATCGGCGCCGAGATACCCGAACAGGTGATCCAGCGCGTAGATCGTCACCACCGACCGCGCCTGACTGGTGAGGGTGTGTATGCCTTGGATCGTGGCGTAGTCGTCCAGCAGCCGCTGTACGTGGGGCACCAGCGTCGTAGCGAAATCCGTGGGCTCCACTCCCCGGTTGATACGTGAGAACAAGGGACTGCCCAGTTCTTCTTCCAGGGAGCGGATCACGCGGCTCAGTCCCTGATGCGTCAGATAGAGCTTGTCCGCTGCGGCCTGAATGTTGCGGCAGCGATAGACCTCCAGAAAATAAGACAGCTGTTTTTGGTTCATATGATCCCCTCCGACTTTATTCTACTACAACATTTTTGTTGCGGCAAGAGTGGGCTTTGTTTCTGTTGTACGGCAGGAAATCATGTTAAATTAAAGACACAGAGAAAAATAAGGAGGCATCCTTCATGAATTTTCAGCAGATCCGCAGCGCGACCATCAAAATAACCTACGCAGGAAAGACATTTCTGATCGACCCGTGGCTGGCGCCGCGCTTCATGAGCGGATGCCTCGCCATGATCCCGATGATGTGCGCCATGAACAGCGGCGGCGACCCTCGCAAGAAGTACGTCTTCGACGAGTGCTCCACCTGGGAAGCCGTGAAGCTGAAGCACAAGTGGCTTCCGTGCCCGCTGCACTCCCTGCCCATGTCCGTCAAGGAAGTCAACGAGGGCGTGGACGCCTACATCTGCACCCACGTGCATCTGGACCACATCGGTCTCGCTCCCAACGGCAAGGCCTGCCAGGGGCTGGACAAGAATCGTCCGATCTATGCAATCAACCGGCAGGACGCGGACTATCTGGCGTTCTCCGGCATGAAGGACGTCCGGGTGATCGAAGACTGCGTCACATGGGGCGACGCTGAGATCATCAAGGTCAACGCCGTTCACGGCACGAAGGTTCCGTGCTGTGAAGCCGCCGGATTCATCTTCCGCAGCCCCAATGAAAAGACGCTCTACGTCTGCGGCGACACCGTCTGGTGTGACGACGTGGCGGAGACGATCGAGAAGTATCATCCTGATGTGATCATCACGAACAACTGTGCTGCCATGCTGGTGAAAAACGGCCGTCTGATCATGGACGACAACGATCTGGCCAAGGTCTGTGCAGCAGCTCCCGAAGCGGTGGTCATCGCAAGCCACATGGACAACGTGCCGCACGCCACGCTCACCCGCAAGACACTGTCCAAGAAACTGGAGAAGAAGGGCATCCGCAATCGCGTCTGCATCCCCGAAGACGGAGAGAGCTACACGCTGTAAAACGCATATCTAGTTGTGGTATATCAGCGTCACCTCCAATCACTTCTGTATTCATCCCTCTACTATATATGGCATGAGAACGGCTGAATTGTTCCAATGCTTTCAAACTTTTTTGAGATTTTTTGAAAAAATCTCGGAATGAATGGGATAGGATTGATTTAAGGCAATTACACCTGAAAGCTGTGAATAAATCCATTGCTTTTCGTGACGGCAAAAAAATAACGGGTATCCAGCTTTCACCAGATACCCGTTATTTCGTTGCCCAACCCTGCCTGACAGATGCTCATTTCGTAATTTCGGTCTAAACCTGTTTTACGAGCACCTGCCAAAGGGCAGGTCTTTTATTTTTCTTCGATTGCAGCCTTTATTGCGTTTGCGGTGTCCTGAGAGACAAGTCCCTTTTCGGTAATGAGCGGGAACACATCGCCGCACTTTTTCTTATAAAACAGCCTCAAGGGGTACTTGAGCAGATGTGGTGCAAGCTCCTTGAGCAACTCTTTTCCACCGTTATCCTCGAAAAATTCGCCGACAGTCATATTGTTAAAATCCATAGCACTCTCCTGAAGAAAAAGCCCTGCCAAATGGCAGGGCTTTCATGTTGATTTAATTACTTGTCGCCGTACAGAGCGTTGAACTTCTCGATGAGCGCATCAGCTGCTGCCTGATCGCAGTAGCCCTTGCCGAGGATATAGCCGACAACATCCTTAGCCTGCTTCTTGTGGAAAGGAACATAAGCGATGCTGGGCATCTTTCCGATAATGGGAATAAACTCCTTAAACAGTTCTTTGCCGTTGTACTCCTTCAGGAACTGTTCGCCTGTTACTTCATCAAACTTAGGCATAATATTTCTCCTTTAACTTTTCTCGTTTTGGCAGTCATGCATGACCGCCGCTGTTAAAATATATGATACACGATGGTGATTAATTTGTCAATAAGTATATAAAGTATTAGGACATTTTCGCTATTTTGTACAAAATATATGAAAGAATTTCTCACTCCGGTTTGCAGGCTTAAAATCGGCCTCAGTCCCGTTTATGAGCCGTTTTATATTCTCCCTATGCATGACGATGACGAGCACCGCCGAGAACACATTCATGGCAACAAACGCAGGCTCTGCGCCGAACACGACCGAGGCTATCGGAAGCGAGGCAGCCGCCAGTATTGAGCCGAGCGAGACCTTGCGGCTTAAGCCCGCAGTCAGCGCAAAAACGGCGATGATGACGCCGAACACCGGAAGCCCCGTCATGAGCCCGAGCCCCGCTCCGACGGAAACGCCCTTGCCGCCGCGGAATCCGAAATACAGCGGGAAGCAGTGGCCGATGATGCACATTGCGCCGCTCAGTGTCTCGCCGGTCACGCCCGCCAGCACCTTACCTATGAGCATGGCGGCCACGGTCTTTGCCATGTCGAGCACCAACGTAACCAGCCCCGCCTTGAGTCCGAACACACGGGCGGCATTCGTCGCTCCGGCGTTGCCGCTGCCCTTTTTGCGGATATCCTCGCCCATGCAGCGCTTGGAAAGCGGGATAGACGCACAGACAGAGCCCAATAGATATGCAATTATTGTGCAAAGCACAAGCTTCATTTTGCTGCCTCCGATAGTTCAAATTTTTTAAATTATTATATCAAAAATTTTAAGTATTGCAAGCCCTGCATAAAAATTTTTCTGTTTATTTAATCATCATTTCCCAATTTTGTTTCATTTATGATATGATTGTGTAAAACGCTCGGGAGGTACCCTCAATGCAGCTTAAAAAACGCCTTGTCGCACTACTGCTTGCGCTTGCGATGCTCGTGTCGCTGTGCGGCTGCGATATATACGATGTGTATGACATTTATGACGCTTTCTTTGCCGAATATGATGAAAATGCGGCCGAGCTTATCTCCAAGACCGGCAACGGCGGCAGGGATAACATCGTCAGCTTTGACGAGATGGAGTACAAGCGCCCCGACATTGACGCACTTAAGGCCAAGGCACAGGATGTTGAGGACCTGCTCGGGAACTTTTTCAAGGTCAAGGATGTTATAGGCGAGCTTGATAAATTTGTTGACCTGTACAATAATTTTTATACAATGATGAACCTTGCTTGTGTGCGCTATAACATGGATACGCAGGACGAGTTTTATTTTGAGGAATACAGCTACTGCACGGAGGCAGCAGGTGATGTCGAGTATCTGACGGACGAGTTGCTTTTGGATTGCTCGAATTCCTCCATGTGCGATTACCTCGACAAGCACTTTTTCGGTGGGCTGCTCGAAGAGCAATACTCCGTCACGGACGGCACGGGCTACACACCCTCGGACGAGCTTGCCGAGCTTGAGCGCATGGAGGCCGAGCTTGAAAGCGACTACTCCGAGCTTTACGCAGACTACTCCGATGATTTTGACAACGGCAGGTTCAAAAAGCAAAACTCCGAGATCGGCAAGATCTACATTGAGCTCATAAAGCTGCGGCATGATATCGCCGAGCAGCGCAACATGAAGTCTTACGAGGAGCTTGCGTATCTGGATAACGGCAGGGACTACACCGCCGCTGACCTTGACGGGTATATTGAGGCGATAAAGCAGTTCATCGTACCGCTGTACAAGAAGGCAGACAGCAAGAAAATGTACGACCGCTCGCTCGTTTCGGCGATGAGCCCGAAAACGGCGCTCTCGACCGTGACGGGTACCGTGGAGGGACTCAACAAGGACATTGACGAGGCGCTCGGCTATATGCTCAAGTACAAGCTATATGACACGGGAATGTCGGATAGCAAATACGATCAGTCGTATGTGCTGTACCTCAACGATTACGATTCGCCGTTTCTGTTTTGCAGCCCGTCCGGCTACAGCGACACGGTGCTCACCATCGTGCACGAGTTTGGCCACTATGTTGACGGATATCTGAACTACGGTCTCAACGACAGCGTCGACACCTCAGAGGTGTTCTCGCAGGGCATGGAGTACCTGCTGCTGTGCAACATGGATGATGTCGAGCAGCTCACCCGCTACAAGATGCTCGATGAGCTTGAGCTTTATGCGTATCAGGCCTGCCTGAACGAGTTTGAGCATCAGGCGTATGCCATGGACGAAAAGGAGCTCACTGTGAAAGGTCTCAACTCCCTGTACTCGGAGCTTCTTAAGGAATACGGCCTTACGGACGATTACAAGGGGCTTGACTGGATATCGGTGACGCACCTGTTCACCTCGCCGTTTTATGTCATCAGCTACTGCGTGTCCGACAGTGCAGCGTTTGAGTTGTATAACATGGAGCTCAAGAAAAGCGGCTCGGGGCTTGAGATGTACATGAAGCTATTGGAGGAGTCGACAAGCTATGACTTTCTCGACCTGCTCGAAGAGTGCGGCATGCGCTCGGCGATATCCGCCGACACGGTCAAGGAAATATCCGCCACGCTTGCGGATAAGCTTGGGCTATAATGAAAAAAGAAGATGCATCATGCATCTTCTTTTTTGATATCCAAAACCGTTAAATTGTCGCCGTCTACTTTGAATTTTACCTCGAACCCCGCAAAGCCGAAGCCGTAGACCCGCTCGGGGTCATCGTGGTACTGCGGGCGTGGGTCGTTTGAAAGGACTTGCACGAGCGCCGTCTTTGTGTTCTCATCCATGCCGCCGCACAGGCTGTCGGGCAGCTCGACGGTAAGGGTGTGAAACTGTGTTTTCGAGGTAAAGCCGCCTGTTGCATCGGGGTGAGAATCTGCGTAGGTGATATACGGCTTTATATCGAATATGGGCGTACCGTCCATAAGGTCTGCGCCCTTTATGTGAAGCACAGGACCTCGGTCAGGCGTGAGCTCTACTCTCTCCAACTCCACCGACGACAGCCCGAGCGAATTTGGTCTGAACGGTGATCGGGTCGCAAACACACCGACATGGACATTGCCGCCCAAGCGTGGTGGTCTGACCGTCGGCGACCATGTGTCCCGCACGGCTTCGGAAAACTGCCATATCAGCCAGATGTGCGAATACTCGTCCAGCCCCCGCACCGCATCGGGATTGCGGTACTCGGGTTCAAAAACTATCTCGGCTCCGACCGCCTCGGCGACCCCGCTTTGTCTCGGGATGCCGAACTTTGTCATAAACGGCGAATGTATGCGTGCTATGGGTTTTACTTCGGACATGGCGCACCTCCTTGGCATTGCACTAATTTTATCGGCATCGGCGCAAAAAGTCAATTGAGCACAGAAAATCTCCTGCACCAAGCGATGCAGGAGATTAGTTCTTAGTACGCTTCGATCTCTTTTATCACATATTCGTTGCCGGTCACGAGATAAGTATTCTCGCTTTGGCAATAAGGACAAATTTTTGCGTATTTCACCGTCGGATAGGTCTGTTTGCAGTCCTCGCAGAAGGTCACCGCCTCGATGTTCTCAACCTTGAGCTCGGCTTCTTTAAGATACTTCGTATCCTTCCTCGCCCAGTTCCAGCAGTCAACGATGTACTCGGGGATGATGCCGCTGACCTCGCCGATCTGCAGCGTGACGCTGCCGACGGTCGTCAGCTCGTTCTCATCACAGAGCTTCTCGACTTCCTTGATGACATAAAACACAGTTCCAAGCTCATGCATGGATTTTTCCTCCGGTTAAAATTACTTCTTAGCAAACTTTGCCTTGAGATCCTTTATTGCGATCCTACCCGCTCTCTTGAGTGCGTAAGGCCCGATGGCCTTGAGTTTATCCTCGGCAGTGTACATCTTCGATGCCTCGGGTACATCACGGGTAAGGTGGATAGCGTCAAATTCGCACTTGGTGGTGCAAAGGCCGCAGCCGATACACCTGTTCTGGTCAACGATGGATGCGCCGCAGCCAAGGCAGCGGGACGCTTCCTTCTTGACCTGCTCCTCGGTGAAGGTGATGCGGTCGTTCTTCATGGTCTTTGCCTTCTTGGGATCGTGTGCAACGGTCTGACGACCCGGCTTGTCGAAGCTCTCGATACCGAGGACGATATCGTTCTTGTTGAGCTCATAGAAGTCACGCAGGTTGCGGTTGAGAGTAAGGCTCTGACCGGGGTGTACATAGCGGTGGAGGGAAACTGCGCCCTCACGGCCGGCTGCAATTGCGTCGATGGCAAACTTCGGGCCGGTCATGCAGTCGCCGCCGACAAAGATGTCGGGCTCTGCGGTCTGGAGAGTGATGCCGTCAGCCTCGGCTGCGTCCTTCTTGCCCTTGACCATTGCGCCGGTGTCCAGTTCGCCCCAATCGATCTGCTGACCGATGGCGCCGATGACGGAGTTGACCTTGATGGTGGTGAACTTGCCGGTGCCGACAGGCTTTCTCTTGCCCTTCTCGTCGGGCTCGCCAAGCTCCATGATCTCGACCTTGAGACCGTTGACCTTGCCGTTTTTGTCTCCGAGGATTTCAACGGGAGCGTTGAGGTAGCAGAACTTTACGCCTTCCTCAATTGCCTCTGCGACCTCTTCCTTATCGGCGGGCATCTCGTCTGCGCTTCTGCGGTAGACGATGTATGCCTCCTCTGCGCCGACACGGATAGCGGTGCGGACGACATCCATTGCGACATTGCCGCCGCCGATGACTGCGACCTTCTTGCCGAGCTTGACTTCATTGCCGAGATTTACCTCACGCAGGAAGTCAACACCGCCGTAAACGCCCTTGAGCTCCTCGCCGGGGATACCGAGCTTTGCAGACTTCTGTGCGCCGATGCCAAGGAAGAAGCCCTTGTAGCCCTGCTTGCGCAGCTCGGCAATGGTGATATCCTTGCCGACCTCAACACCCATCTTGAACTTGACGCCCATCTTTTTGAGGACATCTATCTCGGCATTGATGACCTTGCGGTCGAGGCGGAAGGACGGAATGCCGTGGGTGAGCATGCCGCCGGGAACCTTATTGCGGTCGTACACGGTCACGGGGTAGCCCATGTTCGACAGGAAGTATGCACAGCTCAGGCCGGCAGGGCCTGCGCCGATGACTGCGATCTTCTCCTCGTAATCCTCGGTGGACAGTCTCTTGGTGCGGCGGGGCGGGATGTAGCGGGTCTTTTCATTGAGCTCCTGCTCGGCGATGAACTTCTTTATCTCATCGATGGCAACGGGAGCATCGACGCTGCCCCTGGTGCAGGCGTCCTCGCAGCGGCGGTTGCATATGCTGCCGCAGACGGCGGGGAACGGGTTATCCTGCTTGATGAGCTTGAGAGCGTCAAGGTAACGACCCTCAGCAGCCATCTTTATGTAGCCTTGAACGGCGATATGAGCCGGGCATGCTGCCTTGCACGGTGCGGTGCCGGACTCGTGGCAGTTTTCCTGATTGTGCTTCTTGTAGTCCTCATCCCACATATGCGGCCCCCAGTGATTGTCGTCAGGCAGGGGCTGCTTGGGATACTCTACAGGGCCATTTTTGGTGCACAGCTTCTGGCCGAGCTTTGCTGCGCCGGCGGGGCATATCTCAACACACTTGCCGCAGGCGACGCACTTTTCGGTATCGACATGGGCACGGTATGCTGAGGCGGACATGTTGGGAGTGTTGAAAAGCTGTGAGGTGCGCAGAGCATAGCAGGTGCCGGGTGCGCAGTTGCAGATGGCGAAGATCTTGTTCTCGCCGTCGATGTTTGTTATCTGATGGACATAGCCCTCTTCCTCTGCACGCTTGAGGACCTCCATGACCTGCTCGTAGGAAGCATTGTGGATGCCTTCCTTGCCGGTCTCGTAGCAGTACTTTGCGGTGTCGCCGACGGCGATGCACCAATGCTCGGGCAGGTCGCCCGAACCGCGGCCGTTGCGGCTTTCGCAGTTACGGCAGGAGCAGACGCCTATCTCATAATAGTCGTACTTCTTCAGCCAGTAGGACAAATGCTCGAGGGAGACAGACTGCGACTCGTGCTCTATCGCCTTCTCGACGGGGATGACATGCATGCCCACGCCTGCGCCGCCGGGAGGTACCATTGCGGTGACCTTCTCGAGCGGAAGTCTGGTCATGTTCTGGAAGAACTCCGTTACCTCGGGGTACTTATCCATGGTAGCGGACTTCATGTTAAGAAATTCTGCGCTGCCGGGGACGAACAGGGGCACGAGCCACTGCTTGTGGTGGTCGGCATTCTCCCAGTTGTACTCCAAAACGCCCAGCTCGCTCATCTCCTTGAGCTTTGCTTCGAGCTTTGCCTCGTCCGACCACTTGGTGAGCTTCTTGATCTCTTCAAATGCCAGCGGTTTGCGCTGCGGCATGGCGAGCAGGATCTCGACCATCTCATCGTCAAGGACATTGCACAGACCCCAGTATTCGGGATCGGCTTCGGTCAGCGGCTCCAAGCCGAGCTTCTGAGGGATGCGGTCGGTGAGCTTTTTTCCGAGTTTGAACAGATTTTCTTTGTTTGTTATCATGCGAAAACTCCTTTCGATCATTTTATAATGTCTTGCAACAACATTTCACATTAGCCAAAGTGTATTATAACACTTTATTTTCCGGCGGGCAACACATGTTTCCCAGTTTTGTGCGGAAATTAACAAATTTACTTGTCGGACCGAAGAATGAGCTCTCTTGCCATACATCCATACATATATTCCTTTGCATGTGTGTTGACAAATTTTCGGTCGAGTAATACAATCAGTCCGTCCAGTTGACAGTAATTAAACATCTTATAAACATCCTAAATTGAGTTGGTCAATGACAACCTGAGTTCTGCTTTGACATTTTGTCATGTTGTAGAATTTTGAACGCTCAACATATGACGAATGCACATAATGTATAGAACGGAGATAGAAGCGATATGACCCGGTTTAACGAACAGGTCTACTCAATAGTCGATAAAATTCCGTGCGGGAAGGTCATGTCCTATGGTCAGATCGCATGGATGCTCGGCAGGCCGAGGGGCGCAAGGCTCGTTGGCCGGGCAATGCACTATTGCCCCGAGGGTTTGCCGTGGCAGCGGGTCGTCAGGGCCGACGGCTCGATAGCCGACGGCGGTCACCCCGAGATAAGGCGTGCGCTCCTCGAAGCCGAGGGTGTATCCTTTCTCCCCGACGGCAGAGTTGACATGAATATGTGTCTCCTAAACAGCGAGGACCTATAATTCAAAAGGCTTTGTACCAATTGGTGCAAAGCCTTTTTCTTTCCCTGACGCACAAATTTCCACTTGTGAAAGCACTGCGCCGCATAAAGACACTTGCTCTTGGTGTGTTAACACTTTTAGTGCAAAATTACTGTTGGTGTTGTTTAATATGACAAAATTTTATGTCAAAACTGTGGACAAACACTTGATTTTCACGGTAATTAGGTATATACTGTGAACAAGTTTGGATAAAAATTAACAATTCTCGCTTGCGCATTTTTCTTGCCTATATCTCAGTCAATCGGAGGTACTGTTAAATGACCCGTCTTGAAGCCATAGACAAGCTCTGTGACAGCTATTCGGCTTACTTTGACGTTGAACGTTTCAACGACGATGATGCCGAGCTTGCAGCCACCTGCTTTCTCTATGTTCACTCCGAGAAGTATGTTCTCGTCAAAGCCGCAAAGCTTTGGGAGGCCGACAGCAACGAGTATGTTTACATTTTCTCCGTTCCGCATCTGACGAAGGAGATATTCACCAGGTGCCGTGACTATGCCTATAACGAGGGTATGTCGCACATTGAGCCCAAGGCCGGTCATATGTGCTCTTACATTACGGCGCTGTTTATTTGCGATACCGCCGATGCCGATGCCGTGAAGGCTCTCAAGCGTACAAGGATATACAAGAGCTTCCGTCTTTCCTACTACGGCTGGATGGATTTCCACACCGGCGTTATCGAGCTTTCTACCAACAAGACCTCCGCTAACGCCAGCGGCCGCTGCACGGCTCAGCTTTTGGACAAAACGCTGCTCGGCAAGGGCACCAAGCGCAAAAAGCTCTTTAATAATAGTTTGTTGTTTAAATAAATTTTTATTTATAAACAATTTTTTGAAAGGGGAAAAACCAAATGAATGCTGCTGTATTACTTATCATCAGCATCGCCATTCTCGTTGTAGGCTATATCTTCTACGGCGGATGGCTGTCCAAGAAATGGGGAGTCGATCCCAACAAGGTCACTCCCGCACACACCATGGAAGACGGTGTTGACTATGTGCCCGCAAAGGCTCCTGTGCTCATGGGTCACCACTTCTCCTCCATCGCCGGCGCTGGCCCGATTAACGGACCTATCCAGGCTGCTGTCTTCGGCTGGGTTCCCGTTGCACTGTGGGTCCTCATCGGCGGCATCTTCTTCGGCGGCGTGCATGACTTCGGCGCTCTGTTCGCATCTGTCCGCAACAAGGGCAAGTCCATCGGTACCGTTATCGAAGATAGTATCGGTCTCAAGGCAAAGCGTCTGTTCCTCATTTTCGCTTACCTGACCCTCCTCCTCGTTGTCGCAGCATTTGCTTCCATCGTCGCTAACACCTTCAAGGCAACCTACCTGCCGAACGGTGCAGTCGACATTGCAGCAAGCTCCGCAAACGCCAGCACTGCGATGATCTCCATCTTCTTCATCGTTCTGGCTATCTTCTTCGGCTTCTTCGTATACCGCAGAAACGCTCCTCTCGGCATTTCCACCATCATCGGCGTTGCCCTCATTGCCGTTGCAATGGTCATCGGCCTTAAGTGGCATCCGCTGTACCTCAGCTATGAGACTTGGATGATCATCTGCGGCATTTACATTCTTGTCGCTTCCGTCACTCCTGTCTGGATCCTTCTCCAGCCTCGTGACTACCTCAGTTCCTTCCTGCTCTACGGCATGATGATCCTCGCAGTTGTAGGCATCATCGGCTGCCACCCGAGCATCGACACAATGCCCGCATTCACCGGCTTCAAAGACACTCTCGCACCGACCGGTTCCTCTCTCGGCTACCTGTTCCCTGCACTGTTTGTCACCATCGCATGCGGCGCAATTTCCGGCTTCCACTCCCTCGTTGGTTCCGGTACCACCGCAAAGCAGCTCAACCGTGAGCAGGACGCACAGCCCATCGCTTACGGCGGCATGCTCATCGAGTCCGCTCTGGCAATCATCTCCCTGTGTGCAGTTGCATACATCTGGAAGGATTACGCAGACGGCACCACCGTTGTTCCTACCGCAGTTTTCGCAGGCGGCCTTTCCGCAATGCTCGGCGAGCTGTTCGGTGCAGGCGCACAGGGTGTCACCTACTCCCTGCTCATCCTTGCAGTTTCGGCATTCTGCCTGACCTCTCTTGATACCGCTACCCGTCTGGCTCGCTATATGTTCCAGGAATTCTGGATGAAGCCCGGCGAGAGCATCAAGGATATGACCGGTGCACGCAAGGTTCTCACCAATCCGTACGTTTCCACCGCTATCACCGTCGTTATCGGCATCGCACTTGGTATGACCGGCTACGCAAAGATCTGGGCTCTGTTCGGCGCTGCAAACCAGCTGCTCGCAGCTCTCGGTCTGCTCGCAGTCGCTGCATGGCTCGGCAAGATCGGCAGAAACAACAAGATGTTCCTCTTCCCGATGGCATTCATGCTTATCGTCACCCTGACCTCTCTGGTGTTCACCATCATCACTCAGGTTGGCCTCATTACCTCCGGCACTGATGTAACTTGGGGTATCGTCCGTGGTGTCATCGCTGTTCTGCTCATCATCCTTGCTATCGACCTCGTTGTCGAGGGCGTCAAGGCCCTGAGCAAGCAGGCAAAGGCAAACGCATAATCTAAAGCATAAATTTAAGGAAGCAGCCGCTTGGCTGCTTCCTTTTTTTATTTGGATAATCTTATCATGCTGCCGTCTATGTCGGACACCTTGCGAGCACCGCACATATACATTGCGTCGGAGAACTCGTCCTTGAGTTTTTGAATATATACCCTTATGGCTTCCGTGCCGCCGCCGTAATAGCTCACAAGCACCGGGCGGCATATCATTACTGCGTCCGCACCAAGGGCGATCGCCCTGAATATATCGTAGCCGGAGCGTATTCCGCCGTCGACGATGATCTTGGTCTTGCCGCCTACAGCTTCAACTATCTCCGGCAACACCTCCGCAGTTGCGGGCGCACCCGGGAGCACTCTGCCGCCGTGGTTTGAGACGATTATCGCATCTGCTCCGGCATCGACCGCAAGCTCTGCACACTTGGTGTTCAGCACGCCCTTCACGATGAATGGACAGTCAACAGCGGATTTGAGCTTGCGTACCTGTTCGGGCGTTTTCGTGCCCGCATCGGGTCTGCTTTTGAGGTGCGGAAGCCCTGCGCTGTCGATGACTATCCCGATTGCAGCCGGATTGCCTGCCTTGCACAGCTCTATCTTTTTGAGTATCTCCTCCTGCGAGAAGGGGTTTAATATAGGGATGCCGATACCGCCGGAGTTCTTGCTCACCTCGGCTGCATCCTCGGTCACGCCGTCAAACAGTCCGTCACCGAAGCACTCAAACACGCCCTCTTCCCTGCATGCTTCGATACACTTACGGTTGTAGTCACGGATATCGTCCTCAGGGTGGAACTGCGCTCGCAGCGAGCCGATAGGGCCGGTCAGGAGCGGCAGCTCGATGCGTCTGCCGAATAGCTCGATGCCGGTGTCGACCGGCGTGTTGGGCACCATCGTGTTCATGTTGAGCTTGTACGACCGCCACGCCTTCCAGTTGTCGTTTGCGCCGTTGCCCGGAGCTTTCGAGCCGGGGCCGGGTATGGTGTTTCCGCAGCCGAGACCGTTGCACTCGGGACATGCCTTGCACTTCGGTCCGATATGCTTCCGTGCCTCCGCAAGCACTTCCTTGTATGTCATTTCGCTCTCTCCCATCTGTTTTTGAAGTAATTATACAACAGCTATCGCCAAAAAGAAACAAAAACATACCGACATCGAAAATCGATGCCGGTACGCTTTTAGGGGGATCACTGCCGACGTATGCACCCGACGGCGTTTGAGGGGCGGAAGTGCCCCTCGGTTTGGGGGAGGGTGGATCTGAGAAAATTACATCTGATCTGAAAGGAGAAATGTATACAGATAATTACGGTCTTACGGTCTCGCCGTCGCCGTTTGCACCGTCGATAACAGTCTTGGTGCCGAAGATGTGGGATGCCCACGGGGAGATGTAGTACAGGATGAGGTATGCGACCTCTTCGGGAGTCGCGGCGCGCTTATCGTAGGTGCCGGAAACGAGAGCTGCGTAGCGCTCCTCGGGGCCCATCGCGTCGCCAAGTGCGTTTTGGCCGATGCGAGCGAGCATGTTGGTGTCGACACCGTCGGGGTTAACGCTGTTGACATTGACGCCCTTGGGGCCGAGCTCACGGGCAGCGGACTTCATAAGTCCCTGGACTGCGTGCTTGGATGCGCAGTAGATGGCCATGCCGGGGCTGCCGACAACGCCGCCAATGGACGAGGTGATGACGATGGAGCCGTGACCCTGCTTTGCAAGAACATCGCCGCCGTACTTGAGCATGTACATCACACCAAGGACATTGATGCTGAAGACCTTTTCAAAGTTTTCCTTGCTCATCTGATTATTAAACTCCCACTTGCCTTCGTAGCCGGCATTGGGAACGACGGAGTCAATGTGGCCGAAGTGAGCAAGTGCGCCGTCAACGAATGCCTTGACCTGCTCCTCGCAAGTTACATCGGCAACATTTGTCCACAGTCTGTCGGGGCCGAGCTCGAGCTCAGCTGCGAGCTTTGCGACCTTATCTGCGTCACGGCCGGAGAGGGCTATCTTTGCGCCCTCTGCCTTGAGTGCAAAGCACACTGCTCTGCCGATGCCGCCGGTTGCGCCGTTAATGAGAACGACTTTATCTTTAAGCTTAAGATCCATGATTATATCCTTTCTGAATTTAACTTGTTATTAGCAGCAGGTCCAGCCGCCGTCGCAGGACACGATCGCGCCGTTTACATACGACGACTCGTCCGCTGCCAGATAAATTATCGTGCTGTCTAGCTCGCCGTCAACGCCGGCTCTGCCCATGGGCACGCGAGAATTTATCCACGGTCCGAGCATTTCCATTGCCTCGGGGCTGTTGGATTCCGAGGGGAAGAAGCCCGGGCACACGCAGTTGCAGGTGATGCCGTGCTTGCAAAGCTCGCAGGCGACCTCGCGAGTGAGGTTTACAACGCCGCCCTTGACTGCACAGTAGTTGGAAATGGCGATCTCGCCCGTGCCGATGCGGCCGAACAGAGATGCGTTATTGATGATGCGGCCGTAGCCGGCTTTGATCATTTCCTTGCCGAACTCGCGGATGCAGCGGAACACGCCGGTGAGCTCAAGGTCAAGACCGTGCTGCCAGAAATCATCGGGAGTCTCGGTGATGGGATAGAACGGGCCGCCGCCTGCATTGTTGATGAGGATATCGACCTTGCCGAACTCGTCGATAGTGGCCTTGACGGCTGCCTTTATATCGTCAAGCTCGCAGATGTCGCACTTGACGGGCAGGCACTTAACGCCCTTTGCCCTTACCTCCTGTGCGACCGCATCGAGCTTTTCCATGCGGCGTGCAAGCAGGACGATATCTGCGCCCTGACCTGCCAGTGCGAGCGCAAACTGACGGCCAAGGCCGCTAGATGCGCCGGTGATGACTGCTACTCTGCCATGAAGATCAAACATATCGTACCTCCTTTGCCTTACAGGGGCAGACACTCATACTCGTAAAGGTCGAGCATGAGCTTGCCGGGCTTCTTTGCGTTATTGAGCTTGCCGACTGCAAAAACGAACATCTTGTCAAGCTTGGGGTCTGTTGACTCGATGGGGCTTGCAAAATAGACATCAACGCCCTTTTCGATATTACCTGCTGCAAACTCCTTTATCTCGTCGACAGTGCAGAAATCGGCCTTGCCGGTGTAGGGCACATAGACCAGAGTGCCGTCATTGAGCTTTAATGTTATGCGGCCGTCGAGCTCAAAAACGCCGTTGTAGCGCAGAAGCTGCGTGACCTCGCCGCCGGGGACAACCTCGCCGATGATCTCGGTCTGGGTGAACACTTCGCCGGACTTGGGAACGGAGTTTACACGAACACCGCCGCCGACAGAAGGGTAAAAGCCCCAGCACTCAAGGTCGATATCAGCGGAAAAAAGATGGTCGATACGGGTCTTGTTCAAATCGTTAGCCATGTTTTATCTCCTTTCTCACTTCTTGGTGCGAACGGCGTAAACATCGTAGCGCACGACAACGGGGTCGGTGAATTTTGCAACGCCGAAGCCGATGCAGAAGGTGTGATTGAGCCATTCGTAGCGTGGATCGTCGGTCTCGAGCTGATAATGTATCGCATTGCGCACCTGCTCGGGGAAGATAAACTTCTTATATTTAAGAACATCCTCGTAGCCGCCGATGTCGTTTCTGCCCTGATAGGGCATGTAGATCTTTGCACCGTCATCGGTCTCGATGGTTGCGCGGACATTGACATTCTGCGTGCCGTTGGGTGTGCCGTGGCACCAGTCGCCGCCGAAGGGCTTGAGCTTGCCGTTTATCTTGTCGCCCTTTACCCAGCCGCCTACGATGTAGCCTGTAAGGCGGAAGCCGCCGAAGATCGAGGGGTCGTAGACTTCAAAATTGGGGTCGCAGTCTGCTGCGTAGGAGAAAAGGTACTCTAATTCATAAGGGATGAGATCTCTCATAACGATTTCTGCTCCTTTCTTTTGATTTGTCCATGCCGGAAGCCGGCATGGACAACAGTTTCACATTCAGCGATCGATGCTCATTGCCGCAAAGAAGCCGCTGCGTACCGCAGTGCCTATCTTGCCCATCTTCACGCTGTCGCCCATGGCGATGGTCTTGGTGTAGTACTTTGCCTTGAGTGCGTCAACAAGCTCTGTTCTGGGCTTCATGCCGAGAGCGTTGATGACGGTGTCTGCGGGGAGATACTCGGTGCTGCCGTCTTCCTTCTCGACGGTGACGCCGTTTTCGTCGACGCTGAGCACCTTGGTCTTGGTCATCAGGCGAACGCCGAGCTTGGTCATCTTTGCGCAGATGCAGTCGCGGTTGATGAACATTGCGTCCTTTGCCATGATGTCTGCCATCTCAACGATGGTGACGTTCTTGCCGTAGTCGAGCGCCAGCTCATAGCCGCCGTCGCAGCCGGACTCGCCGCCGCCGCAGATGACAATGTTGTCGCCCTTGACAAGGCCGTGATCCTTATGTACCTCGTACATATTGAAAACGTTCTTGCCGTCAAGGCCGGGGATCGGCGGGCATACGGGAACGGTGCCGGTGCTGACAAAGATCCAGTCGGCAGCCTCGAGGACGGGGTCGTCGGCCTTAATCTCGGTGTTCAGGTGAATCTCGACGCCGAGCTTATCCATCTGTACTGCATAGTACTCGAACAGGGCGCGGATGTAGTTTTTAAACGAAGATGTCGCAATGACACGGGCGGTGCCGCCAAGGTGGCCGTCCTTTTCGTATATGGTGACCTTGTGACCCTTGAGTGCGGCAACACGGGCAGCTTCAAGGCCGGAGGGACCTGCACCGATGATAACGATGTTCTTGGGGTCGTTGGTCTTTTCGATCTTGAACGCTCTCTCCTCGCCTACCTGGGTGTTGACAGAGCAGGAGATCTTGGTACGGCGGTTCCAGATACGGCCGATGCAGTCCTCGTTGCAGCGCAGGCAGGGACGTACATCCTCGCGGTGGCCTGCAAGCAGCTTGTTGGGGATATCGGGGTCGGCGATGAGCGCACGGCCGAGGATGGCGAAGTCTGCCTTGCCGGAGGTTATAAGATCAAGTGCGGTGTCGGGGTCATGAGTGCCGCCATTAAGGATGGGCTTGGAGATGTTCTCTCTTGCAAAGTCACAGACATAGCTCATGCAGGCAGGACCCTGGTAAGAGGGCGGGAAGATGTAGTCAAGGCGCTCGTAGGAGCCTGCGTCAACGTCAAATGCGTCGATGCTGCACTTCTGAAGCCACTCGACGAGCTCCTTGGACTCTTCGAAGGTACGGCCGCCTTCCCAGCCGTGGTCAAGAGCGATGCGGAACAGGATAGGCATGTCCGGACCGACTACGGAGCGGACGGCCTCGACCATCTCACGGGCAAAGCGGGTGCGGTTCTCGGCAGAGCCGCCGTACTCATCGGTGCGGTGGTTGAACACCTTGGACATGAACTGGTCGATGAGGTAGCCTGCGTGGGCGTGGATCTCGATAGCGTCAAAGCCTGCGTCGCGGGCAACGCCTGCTGCGTACTTAAACGTCTCCTGAAGATCCTTGATTTCCTGCTTTGTCATCTCACGGGTGAGGACATCGGGCTTGAAGAAGGTGGGCTGCTCGCAGGAGGAGATGAGCTTGTCGCCAAACTCGTTGGGGTAGCCGTTGCGGCCGGTGCCCGGGGTCATCTGGAGGCAGATCTTTGCGCCCCAGCGGTGGACTCTCTCGACAAGGTCGGTGTATGCGGGGATGGGGATGTCGCTATCAAGGGTGCCCTCGTGAGAGCCCTGTGCGATCTTCTCGGTGAGCGGAGTGCAGCCGGTGATTATCATGCCGACGCCGCCTCTTGCGCGTTCTTCAAAGTAATCGATCTCCCAGTCGGACTTTGCTCCGTAAGGGAGGGATGCGTTGTGGCCCATAGGAGAAAGCACGAGGCGGTTCTTGATCTCCATTTTGCCTATCTTAAACGGGGTAAAAAGAGGGCTGTAATCTTTCTTTTCCATTTTGATTTGCTCCTTTGCTTGTATTTGCTTGTTTGCTAAATATCGTCGTCCCGACCGTCGGCTCGAATGAGCCGACAGCCGGTGGTGTGTGTTTATGCGTTTGCGCTTGCTTTCTCGCCTGATTCGATGGCCTTCTTCTCGTCAACGACCTTCTTGATGGGCTTGCAGCCGACGAAGATCATGATAGCGAGGACGATGCCGAGGAAGCCGAAGAGCTTGAACATGCCGCTGTAAGAGCCGGTGATGTCATATGCAGCGTTCAGTACGGGCATACCGAAGGCAACACCGCAGTTCATAACGGCGATCATGATGCCCATGATCTGACCCTGTGCGCGGTTGCCGAAGATCTGCAGGGTGTAAACGGGGAGGGTTGCTTTGAGGATGCAGAACGAGCCGCCGAGAAGGATGGTGCCGAAATACATCATGCCGATGGCAGGTGCGGTAGCATAGATGAACACCGATGCGATAGCCATGATCGAGTACGCGACCATGCAGGTACGGATGCCAAGCTTGTCGGCGAGGATGCCGAACGGCAGCTGCAGCACAATGTTTGCTGCGTACATGACAGACAGCATCACGCCGCCGTCATAGCCGAGGTCGGAGGAGAAAATTGCGATGTTGCATATTGCGCCGTAGATGATGAGGCCGAACAGGCCGATGCCTATAGTTCCGCACCAGAACTGTACGGACTTGTATGCTTCCTTGGCGGTTACGCCGTAGGGGATGATCGCGCCGCTTTCGTCGGCGATCTTGACCTTGTCGTTCCACATGGGCTTTACGCCGTACTTCTCAGGGCTGTCCTTGAGGAACACTATGAGGACGATAGCGGTGAAAACAACGATAGCGCAGTTGATGTAGAGGGAGGTGGTCCAGCCGATGGTGTTGATCCAGTTGGAGACTATCGGGCTGAAGATAACGCCTGCAAGGCCGGAGCCGATAGCGGTCGCGGAAAGCAGGGTGCCGGTGGAGTGGGCAAACCACTTGCTGAATATGATCGAGCAGGATGCGCCCGAGCAGAAGCAAAGGGAGATGCCCTGAAGGATAGCTGCGAGGTAGAACATCCAGATGGCGGTGCCGTTTGCGTACAGAAGAACGCCGGCGATCATCAGGATCGAGCAGAACGAGATCATCTTCTTGAGGCCGAACTTATCAACGAGCTTGCCGAAGAAGATACTTACTATGGCGTTTGCGCCGCCGTTAAGCGTGATGGTCAGAGCATATGCTGTGCGGGACACCTCGGGATGTGCATTGAGGATGGGCTCCATGTACAGGGTAACGGTGCTCAGCGTGATACCGGCATATACAAACTGCATGAGTACAAGCAGTATCAATACGACCCATGCGTATTTGCTGCTTTTTACGAGTCCGCTTTTTTGCATTGTTTCAATCTCCTTTATACATTTTTTATCCGGTTGAAATTGACGCTTGCAAGTGCCGCAGCGTTAAGGGCTCTCTGCCGTTCCCGTCGAAACAGCTCCACTGTGCTGCCTTTGTTAAGACTTTAGCATGCTTTTTTGCCTCTGTTCAACTGCATTTCGCCAAAAAAGTGTCAATCGTGATTTATCATTTGCACAAAGAAAAATCAGGAAATATCTGAGGGAAATAAAAGCAGCACCGTCGCTTTTTTACAAGCTTTGGTGCTGCTTTGACAGGAAATTCTTATATTTGGTTATAATCTGTTAAATTAGTGACAATATCTTGTTGCGGTTTTGGCATTAAGAACTCGTGAGATTTTGATTATATCACATAGTTTGTCTAAATGCACTGTTAATTTTGCAAAACTTTTAACGCTGTATTTTTGCAATCATACAAATTGTGTGCAGCTTACTTGAAAAATCGATAATAATTTGCTAATCTTTTATCAGCCGATGCATCAAAGCTCCCTTGATAAACCGTTAAACGGAGGCGTTTTTATATGGCAAACAGGTACATCGACAAGAATGCCGGCGACGATGTCTACAAATATATAATGGAGCTCGTACCGCAGACAGATGACTTGAATATTTTTCTTCAGAAGATCTATATGCGCTACAACATGCCGGTCATTGTGACCGACATTGCTTTTCATCTGATTGCATACGGTGGCCCCTACCCCTGCCCCGACCCGCTCTGGCAAGCGCTCATCACCACAGGTGCTGCCGCTCCCGAAACCGTTATCGACTATTACTTTGGCGAGGGCTTTACCGACAAAATGTCTGCCGCAGGCGAGCCTATCGATGTCACCTGGGGCGTAAATAGTGAGTATCCGCAGACGACATGCTCGGTGTATCTGGGCAACAGCATTGAAGGCTGCTGCTCGGTCATGTATCATGAGCAGGAAAAGCTGGATTTTGCACTCAAGCTCAACGGTGCAGTCAAGACCGCGGTTGAGATATACCTCGGCGGCAAGATGCGTCGCCAGCCCATGGGCTCTGCGCCCGACAGGCTGATCGCTGCCCGTGTGCTTCTTGAAAACACCGACGCGCCCATCCAGCTTCTGACGAGTACGGCGTTTTACAAAAATGTCGGCCTTAACCCGGGCTACATGGTCGTTGCAATGCATACCGACGAGATAAGCGTCGGCAGGCTGCAAAACATCGTCAGCAGCATCAAGATACTCCACCCGAACATGCTGTATGTCAACAAGTCCGACGACATGTACATGCTGTTTCAAAACATTACTGACGATGCGATGCGTGAAAAGATACTGTCGGATATCAAGGCCGAGGCCTCGGCAAAGGCCGCGTTTATCTGCGGCGCTTCGGGCACCTTTGCCGATCTCGAGAAACGTGACGCTTACATCGAGCAGGCGCGGCTGGCGTTGGAACACGGCATCGAGCAGGGTGGCAGCAACTGCATCCATTCGTTTTTTGATTACTTCGCCGAGATAATTCTCCGTCATTCTTTGCAATTTGGCAGAGCCACGCGGATGCTTTATCCTTGTCTCGCAGAGAAGCATAGTTCATATATGCACGAAAAAAGGTTTCTTGTGTCAACTCTTCGGATAGCGTAATATCCCGTGTCATTTTCATCAGATATTTGAAAATGAATTCTCGGTTTTCATTGAAAAGCTTTTCAAAATCAGTCACATTTTCACCGTCCTTTCAACTATTAGATTTGGGAACTCACAAAACGTTACAATAATTGTAACATATTTTCTTCAAAAATTCAAAAAGTCTATGGATAGAACATACGCCTGCGAAAATTAGCAAGATTTAGGTCGGGGAACGGTAAAAGTTCGATTTTGATTTGTTCCCCAAAAACAATAAAACTCACTCAAGAAAAATGATTGAGAAATAAAAAGTAAAAGTGCCAAAAACACAGTGTTTTCGGCACTTTCTGGCACCCCCGGCGAGACTCGAACTCACTACCTTGCGCTTAGGAGGCGCACGCTCTATCCGGGTGAGCTACGGAGGCATAGTGCTTTATAATTTTAACCCATCATTCTCAAATTGTCAATCAAAGCTTGTTAACTTTCTGCGAAATCTATTGACTTTGCAGCCTTTATGGAAGATAATACTTTATTATACTTTTTATCTGAGGACGGAACACTGCATGCTTAAGCTAAAGGGCATTACTAAGGATTACGCCGTTGGAGAGGAGACTGTTCATGCGCTCAAGGGCATCGACCTTGAGTTTCGTGAAAGCGAGTTCGTCGCTATTTTGGGTCCCTCCGGATGCGGCAAGACCACGCTGCTGAATATCATCGGTGGTCTTGACACCTACACCGAGGGCGACCTTATCATAAACGGCCGCTCCACCAAGGACTATACCGACCCTGACTGGGACAGCTACCGCAATCACTCGATAGGCTTTGTCTTTCAGTCGTACAACCTCATACCGCACCAAACGGTGCTGTCGAATGTTGAGCTTGCGCTGACGCTCTCGGGTGTTTCAAAAGCCGAACGGCGCTCTCGTGCGATACACGCTCTTGAGCAGGTCGGGCTCGGCGATCAGCTCACAAAGAAGCCGAACCAAATGTCCGGCGGTCAGATGCAGAGAGTCGCCATAGCGCGAGCGCTGGTAAACGACCCCGACATTCTGCTCGCCGACGAGCCTACCGGTGCGCTCGACTCGGAAACGAGTGTGCAGATAATGGAGATACTCAAGCAGATATCCAAGGACAAGCTCATTATCATGGTCACGCATAACCCCGACCTTGCCGAGAGCTATGCTTCCCGCATAATCCGTCTCAAGGACGGCCTTATCACCGATGACTCGCAGCCGTACAACACCGAGGTCACGGTCAAAACCGCTCCGTCTGCCAAGATGACCGCAATGAGCTATATCACCGCCCTTTCCCTGTCGCTGAATAACCTCATGACCAAAAAAGGGCGCACGATACTCACCTCGTTTGCAGGCAGTATCGGCATCATCGGCATTGCGCTGATACTGTCGATATCCACAGGCGTCAACAACTACATCGACAAGGTGCAGGAGGACACTTTGTCATCCTACCCGCTGTCGATCATGGCGGAATCTGTCGATATGTCCGAGCTTATGACCACAATGATGGGGCTAAATAACGAAGACGGCAGTAACAAGCACGACAACGACGCCGTGTATGCAAATACCATCATGAATGACATGATGCGTGCAATGACAAACGCCGAAGTGCAGTCGAACAATCTGAAGGCATTTAAGAAATACCTCGACGAGCAGATGAGCAAGGACTCCCCCCTCCGTGAGCATGTATCGAACATCCAGTACAGCTACAATCTGCCGATGAACCTCTATACCAAAGATGTTGACGATAAGATAATACAGTCCGATGTTATGACTCTTATGAGCAAGATGCGCAGTGCAGTTATCGGTGAGGACGCCGAAGCATCCGTAAGCTCGTCCATGAACGACATGATGAACGCATCCGGAATGAGTTCTACGCAGAGCCAGTTTGTAGTCTGGCAGGAAATGCTGCCCGGAGATGGTGATGAGCTTGTCAGCCCGCTGCTCAAGCAGCAGTATGATGTGCTGTACGGTTCATGGCCCAAGAGCAGCAATGAAGTCGTTTTGATAGTTGACGAAAACAACGAGGTCTCCGATCTTGTGCTGTATGCGCTCGGATTGAAATCGGCAAATGATATGCTCAGCGCCATGACGCAGTACATGACCGGCGTGGAGGCGGATACATCGAAGATCGAAAGCTGGAGCTATGCCGATATCTGCAAGCAGACTTTCCGTCTTATCCTCCCTGCCGACTGCTATCAGCTCGATCCTGTGACGAAAAAATACAAGGATATCAGCTCGGATGAGCTGGGTCTCAAAACACTGTATAACAACGCAATGGAGCTGAAGATCGTCGGTGTTGTAAGGCAGAGCGAAGACGCCGTTTCCGGCATGATGAACGGTGCGATCGGATACACCAACGCACTCACAAAGAAGGTCGTCGAAAAAACCAAGGAAAAGGATTTTGTCAAGAAGCAGCTTGACGACCCTGCGACCGACATTTTTACCGGTCTTCCGTTCAAGGAAAGCAACGAGCTTATGACCGACGAAGAGATCAAGAAGGCCGTTACCGACTACACAAAGAAGCTCAGCGCCGAGAAAAAAGCGAAAATTTACATTTCGTATATGTCCGTTGCTCCTCAGAAATACATTGACTCAACCATTGATAAGCGGCTTAAAGATGTCAGCCGTAAGGACATCGAGAAGAAGGTCGTTGAAAACTACCCCGAGTACAAGGAAATGCTCGCCTCCATGGACGATGAGACGCTGTTTTCCTATATGCGTGAGATGATGTCCGAGCAGATCACCAAAAAGTACGCCGAAGAGGTCAAGAGCAACATGAGCAAGCTGTCGACAAAGGCGCTTGCCGAGGCATTCGACGAGTGCTACTTCACCGCCGAGGGCTATAAGCTCATTTACGAAAACTTCATGCCGGAGACCTTTTCCGATTCCAGCTATGAGGATAATCTGCGCAAGTTAGGCTATGTTGACCTTGCCTCCCCTGCCGCCGTTAACATCTATGTCTCCACCTTTGCTGACAAGGACGCAGTTGCGGATATAATCGAGGACTATAACGACGGTGTTGAGAAGGACGACAAGATAAATTACACCGACTATGTCGGGCTCATCATGAGTTCCGTCACGACGATAATTGATGTAATCTCCTACGTTCTCATCGCCTTTGTCGCCATCAGTCTTGTCGTATCGAGCATCATGATCGGCATTATTACCTACATCAGCGTGCTTGAGCGCACCAAGGAGATCGGCATACTGCGCGCCATCGGTGCATCCAAGCGGGACATCTCCCGTGTGTTCAATGCCGAGACCATCATCGTCGGCTTCGGTGCAGGCATCATCGGCATAATGGCAACTATTCTGCTGTGTGTCCCGATAAACGCAATAGTCCACAGTCTGACCGGCATTTACTCGATAAACGCCGTGCTGCCTGCGTCAGCCGCCGTTATCCTCGTGCTAATAAGCATGGGACTTACCGTCATTGCAGGACTTATCCCCTCCAAGGTCGCAGCAAACAAAGACCCCGTTGTTGCACTGAGAACCGAATAAAATTTGACGCCCCATCGTTTGATGGGGCGTTTTTTTTGCAATTTTCACTTTGCCATGGTCTGAAGCTTTGTATTGATATCGCACAGCGCACGGCGGATGGCCGTAAGCTCCTCGGCGACAGGGTCAGAGACATTGACCTGATCGACCTCGCTTGCATAGTCGACCTTTACGCCGGCTCTTTTGACTACTCTTGCCGGAACGCCGACTGCGGTGCTGTCGGGCGGTATCTCGCTGAGCACAACGGAGTTTGCCGCAATTCGGCTGTTATCTCCCACCTTAAACGGTCCCAACACCTTTGCGCCGGTGCCGATGAGCACATTGTTGCCTATCGTCGGGTGGCGCTTGCCGCTGTCCTTGCCGGTACCGCCGAGGGTCACGCCGTGGTAGATGAGGCAATCGTCGCCAATTTCGGCGGTCTCACCGATAACGATGCCCATACCATGGTCGATAACAAGGCGCTTGCCTATCTTTGCACCGGGGTGTATCTCAATACCGGTGCGGTGGCGGCTGAGCTGAGAGATCGCCCTTGCAAGAAACTTGAGGTCGTGCTCATAGCACCAGTGCGCCTTGCGATGATAGCTTATTGCCTTGACGCCGGGGTACAGAAGCAGCACCTCCAACGGGCCTCGGGCGGCAGGGTCTCTTGCCAGATATGCGTTTACGGTTTCAAACAAATCACGGAACATATTATCGGTTCTCCTTGAACATTGCTGAGCTGAGGTATCTTTCGCCGGTATCCGGCAGCAGGGCTACGATGGTCTTGCCGTAGTTTTCACGGCGCTTTGCAAGCTCGATGGCGGCGTGCAGCGCAGCGCCCGAGCTTATGCCGACAAGAAGGCCCTCTCTGCGAGCTATCTGGCGGCCGGCCTCGAATGCATCCTCGTCGGTGACGGTGACTATCTCATCCACGACCGTGCGGTTGAAGTTTTCGGGAACGAAGTTTGCGCCGATGCCCTGAATTTTGTGTGAGCCTGCCTTGCCCTCGGAAAGCAGCGGCGAGCCTGCGGGCTCAACTGCCACGATTCTGATATCCTTGTTGCGGCTCTTGAGATATTCGCCGACACCGCTGACCGTTCCGCCGGTACCGACGCCTGCGACAAATACATCGACCTTGCCGTCGGTGTCCTCCCATATCTCAGGGCCGGTGTAGGTGCGGTGTGCTGCGGGGTTTGCGGGGTTTTCAAACTGACCGGCGATGATGCTGCCGGGTATCTCTGCGTGGAGCTGCTCTGCTTTGTCAACTGCGCCCTTCATGCCCAGCTTGCCGTCGGTGAGCACGAGCTCAGCGCCGTAAGCCGTCATGAGCAGCCTGCGCTCAACGGACATGGTGTCAGGCATGACAATGATGACACGGTAGCCTCTGGCAGCGCCGATAGCCGCAATGCCGATACCGGTGTTGCCGCTTGTCGGCTCGATGACCGTGCCGCCCTTGCTAAGCTTGCCCTTTGCCTCGGCATCGTCAAGCATCGTCTTTGCAACTCTGTCCTTAACGGAGCCTGCGGGGTTTCCCCTCTCGACCTTGACAAGCAGCCTTGCCGCAAGTTTTTCTTCCTGCTCGATGTTTCTGAGCTCTACCAGCGGCGTTGCACCGATGAGTTCTTCCATAGACTTATATATTTTCATTTCAATTATCCTTTCAAATTAAATAACAGCAACAAAAAAGGACGGCACAAAGCCGTCGCACTAATAGAAGGTATTCTCCTAAATCAAGGCATGCGACGACAGCAACATCGACAGGTACAGATGCTGCAACAAATACACTTAGCGGACATAATCTTCATCGTCATCGCTCCTTAGTTAATTCCTATTATTTAACTGGGGTTTTCCCCTGCCATCATAATACGCCATTTTGCCGGGTTTGTCAACAATTCCTACAAAAATTATGTGAATTAATTTGCAAAAAAGCTCTCCTTCTGTAAGGAGAGCTTTAGATACGAGGAGCTTAAAAAAATCAGGTGGTGGAATGTGAACTTTTAAGAATAACATCGTGGCTGCCGCCCTCAACGATACTGACCGAGGACACGAGCGTGAGCTTTGCGTCACGCTTTAAGTCGGCAAGGTTCGTCACGCCGCAGTTGCACATGGTGGACTTTATCTTGTAAACGCTCTTTTCAAGGTTGTCGTGCAGCGGGCCTGCGTAGGTGACATACGAGTCAACGCCTTCCTCGAAGCTGAGCTTGGACTGGCCGCCGAGATCGTATCTCTGCCAGTTGCGGGCACGGTTCGAGCCCTCGCCCCAATATTCCTTGACATAGCTTCCGTTGACAACGAGCTTTGCCGTGGGGCTTTCGTCAAAGCGGGCAAAATAGCGGCCCATCATGAGGAAGTCTGCACCCATTGCAAGAGCCAGCGTCATGTGGTAATCGTGGACAAGGCCGCCGTCTGAGCACACGGGGATGTACACGCCGGTCTTTTTATAGTATTCATCTCTTGCGGCTGCAACCTCAATGAGTGCGCTTGCCTGACCTCTGCCGATGCCCTTGGTCTCACGGGTAATGCAGATCGAGCCGCCGCCGATGCCGACCTTGACAAAATCTGCGCCGGCCTCGGCAAGGAACAGGAAGCCGTCACGGTCAACGACATTGCCTGCGCCGACCTTGACGCTGTCGCCGTAGCGCTCTCTAATAAAGTCGATAGTCTTTTTCTGCCAGCAGGAGTAGCCCTCGGAGGAGTCGATGCACAGAACATCTGCGCCCGCCTCGACGAGTGCGGGAACACGGGTCTCGTAATCACGGCTGTTTATACCAGCGCCGACTATGTAGCGCTTCTGGCTGTCGAGTATCTCGTTGGGGTTTGCCTTATGCTCGGAGTAGTCCTTGCGGAAAACGAAGTACATGAGCTCGCCCTCATCGTTGATGATGGGCAGAGAGTTGAGCTTGTGATCCCAAATGATATCGTTTGCTTCTTTAAGAGAGGTGTCCTTGGGAGCGGTGACGAGCTTGGCAAGCGGGGTCATGAACTGACTGACCTTGGTCGTGACATCCATGCGGCTGACACGGTAGTCACGGCTGGAAACGATGCCTAAAAGCTTGCCGTTTGCCGTGCCGTCCTCGGTGACGGCGACGGTGGAAAAGCCGTTGCGTTCTTTAAGGTCGAGAATGTCGGCCAGTGTCTGGTCGGGTTTGACATTCGATGCGGAGGTAACAAAGCCTGCCTTGTAATTTTTAACTCTTGCGACCATTGCCGCCTCGTCCTCAACAGACTGTGAGCCGTAGATGAAGGAAATGCCGCCCTCCTTGGCCAGTGCGATAGCCATGGTGTCGTTGGAAACAGACTGCATGATAGCAGACGCAAAGGGGACATTGAGCGTTATCGCCGACTCTTCGCCCTTTTTAAACTTGACCAAAGGCGTTTTCAGGCTGACATTTGACGGGATGCAATTCTCGCCCGTATAGCCGGGGATAAGAAGATACTCACTGAATGTTCTGGACGGTTCGTTAAAATAGATAGCCATGCTGTTCCTCCCTAAAGTTGATTAAAGGTGATTTAATCACAAAAGTTATCGCAAGTCAACACAAAATTCGATCTTTTTCAAAAAATAAATCCGCCGCCGAGCACACGGTCGCCGTCGTAGAGTACGGCCGACTGTCCTCTTGCCGGTGCTCTGACCGGCTCATCGCAGATAATGCGCACATTGTCGCCCTCAACATACGCCGTGCAGGGCGGATTTTCCCACTTCGTGTGGCGCACCCTGACGGTCGCACGAATGGGCTCTACGGGCTTGTCGCACAGCCAATTGAAGCTGCGGGCATTGACCTCGGTCTTGAAAAGCTCCTCCCAAAGGGCAAGCTCTATCTCATTTTTCTCAGCGTTTATTTTGGATATATAGAGCTTTCTGCCGTCAAAAAGCCCGGGTCTGCGCTGTCCGACGGTGTAGCGGTAAATACCCTCGTGACGACCGACGACCTCGCCGTGGAACACGAAGTCCCCGGGAGGCGGAAGCTCGGTGCGAGCCTTCAGCCAGCCGATGTAATCCTTGTCGGGTACAAAGCATATCTCCATGCTGTCCGGCTTTTTGGCAACAGGCAAATTGAAGTCCTCAGCGAGCGCTCTTGTGGCGGTTTTTTCAAATTTACCGAGCGGCAGGATGAGTCTGTCAAGCTGCTCGCGCCTTATGCGGCAGAGCATGTAGCTCTGGTCGTTTGAGGGCATACCCTTGTACAGCACGCCGTTTTCGCTGCGTGCGTAGTGTCCTGTCGCAATGTGCTCTGCGCCGATCTCGTTTGCGTACTCGAGCAGTGACTTAAACTTCAATGTCGGGTTGCAGATGATGCAGGGATTCGGCGTTTCTCCGTTTAAGTATGCCTCGGTAAAGCTCTTGCACACTCCGTTATCAAGCTCGGCGTGTACATCCTTTATCCTAAGCGGAATGCCGACAAATTCAGCCGTTTTCACGGCATCAAGCCTTGCATCCTCGCCTGAGTTGTCAAGATACAGGCCGTACACCTCGTGGCCTGCGTCCTTCAGCAGCTTTGAACATACAGCTGAGTCCACTCCGCCTGAAAAGCCTAATACTACCTTACTCATCGTCTGCCCTCCATCCACACCATCAGCACCGAGATATCCGCAGGCGAAACACCGGATATGCGGCTTGCCTGACCGAAGCTGTGCGGTCTTATCTTTTTGAGCTTTTCACGAGCCTCCAGCCTGAGGCCGGCCACCTGGTCGTAGTTGATATCGTCCGGCAGCACCCGCTCCTCCATGCGTGAAAACTCCTCGACCTGCTTGAGCTGGCGCTTTATATAGCCTGCGTATTTTAAGCTTATCTCCGCCTGATACCACACGGCTCGGGGAAGCACGGGGCGCTCGTGGTCAAAGGGTGCAAGCATTTTATAGTCAAGCTGCGGGCGGCGGATAAGATCCGCAAGCGACACGCCGCTTGAAACGGGGGCGGTGTTCTTTGATGCAAGCAGCTCGTTGAGCTCCGCCGTGGGGCCTATATGCGTGCGCTCAAGGCGCTTTATCTCCTGCTCAACGGCAGCGTACTTATCCAACACTGCCTGATGCCGCTCGGGCGATACGAGCCCGATGCGCATGCCGATACCGCTAAGGCGCAGGTCAGCATTATCCTGACGGTGCAGGAGCCTATACTCGCTGCGTGAGGTCATCATGCGGTACGGCTCGTTCGTGCCCTTGGTGACAAGGTCGTCAATGAGTGTTCCGATATAGCCGTCGCTGCGCTTTAAGACCATCGGCGCTTCGCCTTTGAGCTTGAGCGCTGCATTTACGCCCGCAACAAAGCCCTGTGCCGCCGCCTCCTCATATCCGGACGAGCCGTTGAACTGCCCCGCTCCGTAAAGCCCCGAGACCTTCTTCGTTTCAAGCGTCGGGTAAAGCTCGGTGGGATCGACGCAGTCATACTCGATGGCGTAGGCGCAGCGGGTCATCTCCGCATTTTCAAGGCCCGCTATCGTATGCAGCATCTCAAGCTGCACCTCCTCGGGCAGGGACGAGGAAAGTCCTTGTATGTAAAGCTCCTCGGTGTTCAGCCCCATCGGCTCGATGAAAAGCTGGTGGCGTGGCTTGTCCTTAAAGGTCATGATCTTCGTCTCGATGCTCGGGCAGTAGCGTGGGCCGATACCCTCGATAACGCCGGAGTATATCGGGCTGCGGTCAATATTATCAAGAATAATTTTATGCGTTTTTTCGTTTGTATAGGTCAGATAGCACACCGCCTTGTTCTCCGGCGGTGTGACGGTATCAAAGGAAAAGCCCTCGGGCTCAGGGTCGCCCTCCTGAAGCTCCATTTTTGAAAAATCGACACTGCATGCATTTATCCTCGGAGGCGTGCCGGTCTTGAAGCGGCGAATATTAAGTCCCATGTCAACAAGGCACTTTGTGAGCGATGTTGCGGCCGCAAGGCCATCGGGGCCGGACGAGCGGATGACCTCGCCGACTATCGTTCTGCCGTCAAGGTATGTGCCGCTTGCAATCACCGCAGCACGGCATTTGAAAACTGCGCCCGTGTGCGTTGTAACAGAGCAGACACAGCCGTTTTCAACGCCTATCTCGACTATCTCCGCCTGCTTTGTGCGCAGGTTTTCCTGCCGTTCAAGCGTCTGCTTCATGATCTCCTGATAGCGTCTGCGGTCGGCCTGCGCCCTCAGCGAATGCACGGCGGGACCTTTGCCGCGGTTTAGCATGCGGTACTGGATGCACGCCTTGTCGGCCGCCTTTGCCATCTCGCCGCCGAGAGCATCGAGCTCACGCACGAGGTGGCCCTTGCCCGTGCCGCCGATGGCGGGATTGCAGGGCATATTGCCCACGCTGTCGAGATTCACGGTGAAGCATATCGTGTCAAGTCCCAAGCGAGCTGCCGCAAGCGCCGCTTCGATGCCTGCGTGGCCTGCACCGATGACTGCAATATCACATTTTCCTGCGTCGTATCTAATCAATTTTCTTCACCTATACCTATATCATACATAACTAAAAGCGCACCGTCCGTTACCTCAACGGTCGCTTCCTCCGCCGCCATGGAGTTTGACACACCGATGGGAAAATCGGAGGTAACTTCGGCGTTTTGAAGTTCATATTTAAGCCCCTTGAGCGTTACTCCACGGGCAACGCCGTCAAAGCAGAACACCGCAACATTGCCCTCGCCATTTAAGGTTATCGAGCTGTTTTTTATCGCCGTCCACACGCAGTTTTCACCGAACAGCCATCCTCTTGCCTTGCGGTTTGCAAGGTAGAGAAGCGATTGCAGGTTTGCGATCGTGTGGTCGCTGCGCTTACCGCCGAGACCGCCGTAAATGTAAAAATGGCGGTAGCCCTTTTCAAGTCCGGTTTTGATGGCAAACACCGTGTCGGTGTCGTCCTTTTCAACGGGAAGCTGCATCACATTCGGATGCTTCGGCGCAACGCCCAAGGAGTCAAAGTCGCCGAGGACGAGGTCGGGGATAATGTTGTTCTTGCGGCAGTATTCATAGCCTGCGTCGGCGGCTATAACATAGTCGCTGTCGTCGGGTATCTCACGCAGTCCGAAAAAATCGCCTGCACCGATTATATAGCACTCATGTCCGTTCATCCATGACCTCCAAAATCAATTCTAACTTTAAATAATATCACATTTTGTCTTAAAATAAAAGAGATATTCGCATTTGACTTGTTCTGTACATCGTGGTATTATGTTAACATTAAATAATGGAGGTAAAAGCATGGCTAACAACCCTGTATTTGACCCCGAAAAAGCCCTTGGCAGCGGTCTGGGCAAGCTCACCCGTGACGAGCTGCTGAGCTTAGTCAAGAGTCTGTGCGAGATCGCCGTGGCTCAAAGCGACGAAAACCGCTTCCGTGGCGGATTCCGCCCGGGCAACATAAATTTCTCCGCCGACGGCGTTACGGTCGGCCCTGCCGACAAGGCCGGTGAGGACGGCTGGACGAAGGATGAGCTTGAGTTCATGGCCCCCGAGGTCTTTTGGAACGGCAGGAAAAGCGAGAGCGCCGATGTCTACTCTATCGGTCTTATCCTCTTTGTCGGTCTCAACTGCGGCAATGTGCCGTTTGTCCCGATGGCAGACTACAATCCTACACCCGAGGTCAGAGCCAACGCTCTGCGTGCCAGAATGAACGGCAAAAAGGTTGTGCTGCCGAAGCCCGAGGACAAGGAGCTTGCCGCCATTGCCGAGAAGGCAGTGTGCTTTGCCGAGGAGGACAGGTTCGCCGATCCTTTGGAGCTTCTAAACGCCCTGCGTGCCTACTGCGGCGAGGAACCCGTGACGAAAATAGACAGACTGCCGCCCACGGTCGTAAAGGCCTCCGAGCCGGTGGTCGAGGAGAAAAAGCCCGAGGAGCCGCCCAAGAAGTCGGAGCCTAAGCCCGCTCCCGAGCCGGAAAAGCCGAAGGAGAAGGCTCCCGAGGAGCCGCCCAAGCGCAGAAAACGGCACAAATATGTCAAGGTCACCGAGTATATGCGTCATTCACGCAAGGTGCGTGACCGCACTTTGCTTATAATCGCAGTCATCCTCTGCGTCTCCGCCGTCATCGGCGAAAACCCCGATGGAACAGCGAAGCTCTTTAACGGTGCTAAGGATGCGGTCGTCTCGATTGCCGAACGCATAACGGCAAAGCCCGAACCGACGCCAGAGCCCACTGTCGAGGTCACGCCGACCCCCGAACCTACGCCGGAACCCACGCCCACACCCACCGCCGCTCCGACGCTGGAGCTTCTTGTTGAGGATGTTGGCTGGGATGCCGCCGAGGCCAAGTGCAGAGAAATGGGCGGTCACCTTGTGACCATCAAGGACGAGGCCGATTATCAGCATGTCTGCAATATGCTCAAGAACACATCGGTCAAGTATGTGTGGATAGGCTGCTACCGCAATAGCGAAGGCGAGCTTACCTGGACAAGCGGCGAAAAGGTCGATTATTACAACTGGGCAGGCGGTGAGCCGTCAAAGATAGACGCTTATGACGGCGCTCACGAAGACTATGTCATGCTCGTGCGCCAGCCAAACGGCACATGGAAGTACAACGACAGCCGCATGGATCCCCTTGCCGATTATGCTCAGTACTACAGTGGCAACATCGCCTATATATGCCAGCACGGCGCATAAATTCATAAAACAACAAAACTCCACTGTTCGTTTGAACAGTGGAGCTTTTGCGTTTAGAAGCCTTCAAAAAGGTTTATCTGCGAGCTTTCGGGCATTTCGCCGAGGGCGCCGAGGCGCTTGAGCGCTTCGATATGCGCCTGGCTGACCTTGGGGCAGGCGGCGCTGACCTCCTCGATGGAGATGTAGGTCTGGCCGTTTTTCGTACAATTTTGCAGGTCCCGTGCCGCAGCCTCGCCGAGGCCGGATATTGCAACGAACGGCGGGAGAAGTCTGCCGTCATCGGTGATGATGAACTTTACCGCATCGGATTTATACAGGTCGATCGGCGCAAACTCAAAGCCGCGCATGTTAAACTCGTACACCGCTTCGAGGGTCGTCATGAGATCCTCCTCCTTGGCGGTGACATCGGGCTTTTTCTTAAGCTCGTTTATCTTGCGCCGAACAGCATCCGCTCCGCCTGTCATCATCTCGGCATCAAAGCCGTCCTTCTGACTGCGGCGATAGAAATACGCACTGTAAAACGCAAGCGGCTCATGCACCTTGAACCATGCAATGCGGAATGCCATCATGACATACGCAACGGCGTGCGCCTTGGGGAAAAGGTAAGCTATCTTGCGGCAGGACTCAATATACCACTCGGGAACGCCGAGAGCGTGCATCTGCTCTTCGGCATCACCGGGGAACTCGCCGCTTTTCTTGACCTTGCCCTTACGCACGGCCTCCATGGTCTTGAACGCCAGTGAAGGTTCCATGCCCTTTTGAATGAGGTATAGCATGATATCGTCACGGCAGCCGACGGTCTCGTTAACGGTAGCGATTTTATTGACGATGAGGTCACGGATATTGCCTGCCCAAACATCTGTGCCGTGGGAGAAGCCGGAAAGTCTGACCAGCGTATCAAATTGCGTCGGCTGCGTCTCAACGAGCATCTGGCGGGTAAAGCCCGTGCCGAATTCGGGGATACCGATACTGCCGGTCTTGCCGATGATGGGGTCATCGTCGGGAAGTCCCAGCACGGTGGGGGTCGTGAATATCTTCATTGTGTCGGGGTCTGACAGCAAAATTTCCTTTGCGTTTTTGCCCGTTGCGTCCTCTAACATGCGGATCATCGTCGGGTCATCGTGACCGAGCTCATCAAGCTTTAAGAGGTTTGCTTCCATGCAGTGATATTCAAAATGCGTGGTGATTATATCGCTCTTGGGGTCGTCGGCCGGATGCTGCACGGGGCAAAAATCGGTGACATCCATATCCTGCGGGATAACGACAAGGCCGCCGGGGTGCTGACCTGTCGTGCGCTTAACGCCGACAAGCCCCTTTGCAAGACGGTTTTCCTCCGCCTTTGTGACCTTGAGCTGGCGCTCCTCAAGATACTTTTTTACATATCCGTAGGCGGTCTTTTCCGCCAGCGTGCCTATCGTGCCGGCACGGAAAACATGGTCCGAGCCGAAAAGCTCTTCTGTATATTTATGCGCCTGTGCCTGATATTCGCCGGAGAAGTTAAGGTCGATATCGGGGGTCTTTTCATTTCCCGGGAAACCGAGGAAGGTCTCGAACGGGATATCAAAGCCGTCCTGCCGCATGAGCGTGCCGCACTTGGGGCAGTTTTTCGGTGGCATGTCCGCTCCGCAGCCGTAAGATCCGTCGGTTATGAATTCCGAGTGTCTGCACTTGGGGCAGACATAGTGCGGCGGCAGGGAGTTGACCTCGGTGATGCCGGACATGTAGGCAACGATAGACGAGCCGACGCTGCCTCGACTGCCGACGAGGTATCCGTGCTCGAGCGAATTCTGCACCAACTTCTGAGCGCTCATGTAGATGACATCGTAGCTGTGGTCGAGGATGGTGTTGAGCTCCGTGTCGACACGCTCCTGCACCAGCTCCGGCGGGTTATCGCCGTAGATAGCGTGCATTTTGTCATAGACAAGGCGCTTCAGATCCTCGGCCGAATTTTCTATCTTCGGTGGGAACAGATCCTTGGGCAGCAGCTCTATATCGTCGACCTGAGCGGCAATGGCGTTGGGATTCGTGATAACGACCTCTTTTGCAAGCTCATCGCCGAGATACGCAAACTCGGCCAGCATCTCATCGGTCGTGCGGAAGAATATCGGGCAGCCGCGGTCGGCATCGGAGAACTTCTTTGCAGCCTGCAATATCTTGCGGTACTGCTCGTCCTCCTTGTCGAGAAAATGCACATCGCTTGCGGCGATGACGGGCTTGTTGAGCTCACGGCCGATCTTTATGATGCGGCGGTTGTAGTCCTCAAGCACCGTCTCGTCCCTGACAACGCCGTTATCGACAAGGAAGTGATTGTTGCCTATCGGCTGAATTTCAAGGTAATCATAGAACGAAGCTATGCGCCGCAGCTCGGCATCCGATGCTCCGTGCATGACCGCACCGTAAAGCTCGCCCATGCCGCAGGCCGAGCCGACCAATATGCCCTCTCTGTGCTGAACAAGCAGGCTTTTCGGCACGGTCGGGGTCTTGTGGTAATACTTGAGATACGACTGTGAAACAAGCTCGTACAGATTTTTAAGGCCGACCTTGTTTTTTACGAGCAGTATCATGTGGCGGGACTTGCTGTGGTCAGCGGGCTTTATCTTGCGGTAGACCGCTTGTATATCGTTCACCGTTTTTGCGCCCTGCTCGGCGAGCATTGGCAGAAATCGCCCCATTATGCGGGCAACGACGAGTGCATCGTCCGATGCTCTGTGATGATTGAAGTCCGGCAGGCTCAGCCTGTTTGACACCATGTCCAACTTATGGCGCTTCAGGTCGGGCAAAAGTGCGTGCGAGAGCGCAAGCGTGTCAAGATACACGGGCTCAAATTCAAGCCCGCTGCGAGCAGCCGCCGATGCCATGAAGCCGGTATCAAAATCGGCGTTGTGCGCAACTATGGGGCGGTCGCCCGCAAATTTGAGGAAGGCACGCATGGCCTCGGCCTCGCTCGGTGCGCCCTTTACATCGTTGTCAGTGATGCCGGTAAGCTGCGTTATCTCGGCAGGGATGTGCATCTCGGGATCGACGAAGGTGTTGAAGCTTTCCTTTATCTCGCCGCCGGCAAATATGACGGCGCCTATCTCGGTCATTCTGTCCGAGCCTGCGTTCAGGCCGGTGGTCTCGATATCAAAGGCGACCATCTCGGTATCAATGGGCAGATCGCTTTCACCGTGCACGGCGAGCGAGCCGTCAACATCGTTGACGAAGTAGCACTCAACGCCGTAAATTATCTTGACACCGTGTTTCTTCCCTGCTTTCCACATGTCGGGGAACGCCTGACAGACACCGTGGTCGGTGACGGCGATAGCCGGATGTCCCCAGTAGGCGGCACGCTTGACTATCTCGGCAGGCTCTGTGAGCGCATCGAGGGCGGAAAACCTCGTATGTACATGAAGCTCAACTCGTTTTTCCTCGGCATTGTCGGGGCGAACATGCTTTTTGCCCTTCATGATATGCCTCGGCTCGATGACCATGTCCTCGTCATAGCGGCTGTAATTTACAACACCGGATACGATGATGTGGTCGCCGACATTTATCTTGTTTATGATCGACTGGTCGTCCTCCGAGCGCAGATAGCGTGAAACACGGATAGAGCCCGTGAGGTCGGTCATATCAAAGCACAGCACCGCACCGTCACGCTTTTGCAGCTTGCGGCTGGTGACATCGAAGACATCGCCCTCAATGACGACATTGCCCGAATCGAGTGTCAGCTCCGACATGGGCACGGGTGCTTTCTTGATGCTCCTGCCCATGAGGATATCGCCTGACGGCTTTGCAGCCGCAGGCTCCTTGCCGCCGGAGGTGCTTAATTTCTTCGGCGGGATGTATTCGGTTTTAGGCTTGGGATAGTCGGGCTTGAGCTCGACAAGGCCAAGGCCGTAATCGGCTCTTATCCTGCCGCACAGCGCGTCTATCTCGGCCGGCGCCGGCAGGCGGGTAAAATGTGCGGCGATGCTCATTTTGCTCTCGGCTGTGCTGACCGCAACATCGGTCACATACGCCTTATCAAGTCCGCCGCAGCTTGCTTTCAGTCCCGCAAGCCCCGGGAAAATTTCAAGTAATGATGTGTGTTCGCTCACGCTTAAACCTCGGTGTCTTTCTCGATTAGATCAATAAGTGCGTCACACAGCGCATCATAGGGGTATGTCCCCAAAACCTCGCCGTGCCGCATGAGTAGTCCGCAGTCCTTGCCGCCTGCGATGCCGTAATCGGCCTCCCTCGCCTCGCCTGGGCCGTTGACGACGCAGCCCATGACGGCGACGGTGATGTTGCGGTCGATGCCCTCGATGCGCTTTTCCACCTCGTGGGCAAGGCCGATGAGGTCTATCTGTGTTCTGCCGCAGGTCGGGCACGAAACGAGCCGAATACCCTGCCGCAGGCCGGCGGCCTTGAGTATCGCAATGCCGGTCTTGACCTCCTCAACGGGGTCTGCCGTGAGTGACACTCTTATGGTGTTGCCTATGCCCTCGCACAGAAGCGTTCCGATACCGACGGCGGACTGGATAGTTCCGTTCCACGCCGTGCCGGTCTCGGTCACGCCGAGATGCAGGGGGTAGTTAAATTCCTCCGACGCAAGGCGGTATGCCGCCACCGTGAGCGGCACACGGGAGGCCTTCATCGAAAGGCAGATATCATCAAAATCGAATCTGTTTAGCAGCTCAATGTGTCCCCTTGCGCTTTCGACCATGGCCTCCGGCGTGGGGTGGCCGTACTTTGCCAAAAGCCGCTTTTCCAGGCTTCCGGCATTCACACCGATGCGGATGGGGATATTGCGCTTTCTGCACGCCTCGGCAACGGCCTTGACATTCTCGTCGCCGCCGATGTTGCCGGGGTTTATCCTTATCTTATCGATACCGCGAGCCGCCGCTTCGAGCGCAAGACGGTAGTCAAAGTGGATATCGGCGACAAGCGGGATATCGACCTGTTCTTTGATAGCCGACACTGCTTCGGCCGCCGCCATATCGGGTATGGCAATGCGGACAATGTCGCAGCCGGCTGCTTTGAACTGCTTTATCTGCGCAACGGTCGCTTCGACATCGTGCGTTTTTGTATTGCACATCGACTGCACCGTGACCTCGGCATCTCCGCCGACCGGCACACCGCCGACAATGATCTTTTTCGTTTCGTTTCTTTTATCCATGTCTTACCCCGTTATAAGCTTTGCAATATCATTGTACATGACAAGCGCCATCAGCCCGAGCAGCAGCACCATGCCGCCGAGGTGGATATAGCCCTCGTACTTGGGGTCGAGCTTTTTGCGGCTGACGGCTTCGATTATGACCGTAACTATCATGAGAAACACCCTGCCGCCGTCAAGCGCCGGAATGGGCAGCATATTCATAATAGCAAGGTTCACCGCAATGAATGCGGAGATATACAGAAGATTATCGGCGGCGGCCTTGGCACTTTCCGCCTGCTGTCCGACCTCGTTCATCATGTCGACGATACCGACAGGTCCGGACATATCCTTGAGCCCGACTTTGCCGTTTATAAGGTCACCGAGCCCCAGCCAGACAAGGCGTGAAAACTCAAGCGTCGTGTTCCATGTGTACTCAAGCTTCGTGCCGAAGGTGGCCTCGGTGTAGCCGAAAACGAAGCCGTATTTTGGCCCCTCGTTTGCATACTCGGCGTAGGTCTTGGTCGTGAGGGCAAAGTCCTTTAGCTCGACCTTCTCGCCGTCACGCAGCATGACGATGTCATACACGCCGTCGCCGCGCATGAGGAAGCTCGACACATCGCTCACAAGATAGATGCGTTGACCGTCGATGCTGTAAAAGGTGTCGCCCGCCTGCATGGCCTCGGTGCCCTCGTAGGGGCAGCCGTCCATGAAGTGGTCAATTGTCGGCGTGACGAACGCCTGCGCACCGGCGTACATGATGAGGATGAGCACGATGCCGAGAACAAGATTCATGAACGAGCCTGCGCACAGGATGACGAACTTTTTCCAAAAGCCCTGATTTGTGAAGGCTCTGGGGTCGTCGGATTCCTCATCCTCGCCCGCCATGGCACAAAAGCCGCCTATCGGCAGAATGCGCAGGGCGTACACCGTCTCGCCCTTTTGCTTCTTAAACAGCGCAGGGCCCATGCCTATCGCAAACTCCTCGACCTTGACACCGCACAGCTTTGCCGCCGTGAAGTGGCCGAACTCGTGGATGGCGATAAGTATGCCGAATATGATTATTGCGATAATAATATACATCAGGAAAAATGCTCCGTAACAAATACTCTGGCGGCCTTATCGGCCTCCAGTATAGTCTCAAGATCGGGGTCTTTTACTATGTCTATGCTCTCGACCGCCGCCAAAGCACAGTCATAGATCCGATTGTAGCCGAGCTTATGGTTTAAAAACATCGAGACTGCGACCTCGTTTGCCGCACTCATGATGCACGGTGCCGTGCCGCCTTCCCTTGCGCAATCCATCGCAAGCTTCAAGCAGGGCGTTTTCTCAAAGTCCGGCGCTTCAAAGGTGAGATCCCGCATGGTCGCAAAGTCAAGGCGCTCAAACGGCGAATCGACCCGTTCGGGATAGGTCATCGCAAGCTGTATCGGAAGTCCCATATCCGGCACGCCGAGCTGGGCAATGACCGTGCCGTCAACGAGCTCGACCATGGAGTGGATGATGCTCTGCGGGTGGACAACCACTTGGATATCGTCCGGCGTTACGCCGAAAAGATGCATGGCCTCGATAAACTCAAGTCCCTTGTTCATCATCGTCGCAGAATCGACCGAAATCTTTGCACCCATACTCCAGTTGGGATGCTTTACCGCCTGCTCGGGCGTGACATTCTCAAGCTCGGCCCGGCTCTTGCCTCTGAACGGTCCGCCGGAGCCTGTGAGCAAAATTTTCTTGAGCTCTCCCTTTTTTCTGCCCATGAGGCACTGGAAAATTGCCGAGTGCTCGGAGTCAACAGGCACTATCTCCGCCCCGGTCTCGGCCGCTCGCGGCATGACTATCTCGCCTGCGCACACGAGTGTTTCCTTGTTTGCAAGAGCTATGCGCTTTTTGGCATCGATAGCCGCCAGCGTGGGCTTTAAGCCGACAGAGCCGGACACTGCGGTCACAACGCAGTCAGCGGCGTCTATCGTTGCCGCCTCGATAAGCCCCTCCATTCCGCTTCCGACCCTGATGCCGGTGTCGGCGAGCGAAATTTTAAGCTGCGCCGCTGCCTTTTCGTCGTAAACTGCGACAAATTCGGGCTTTAATCGGCGAGCCTGCTGCTCGAGCATATCCGTTTTTCTGTTTGCGGTCAGCGCCGCAACCGGCAGACCGAGATGCTCCGCCGCCGCAATGCTCTGGCGGCCGATAGAGCCGGTGCTGCCCAAAATTGAAACTGCCTTTGTCATGTCTTTACTCCTCCGAAACGGCGGTCACGGCTGCCATACGCCGCAATGGCCTTGTCAAGCTCCTCGGGCGTAAAATCCGGCCACAGGGTGTCGGTATAATAAAACTCCGAGTATGCGCACTGCCACAAAAGGAAGTTAGACAGCCTGTACTCTCCGCCGGGTCTGATGATGAGCTCCGGATCGGGGATATCCGCCGAGTACATATACTTTGACAGCTTCTCCTCGGTGAGCTTGCCCTCAGCCTTGCCCTCGGCAACATCCTTGGCGTAAAGCTCCGCCGCCCGCACTATCTCGGCTCTGCCGCCGTAGTTAAGGCAGATATTTGCCTGGAAGCCCTTGACATGCTGCGTTATCTCGTCGGTCTTTGCAACGAGCGCCTGAAGCTCGGGCGACAGCCTCGATGTGTCGCCGAACACCTTCATGCGGATGTGCTTTTTCTCCATGTCACGGATAGCCTCGTGCAGGTACTTGTCCAAAAGCTTCATTATGCCGCCGACCTCATCCTCGGGACGCTTCCAGTTTTCCGTTGAGAATGCGTACACCGTCAGATACTCTATGCCTATCTGCTGACAGTAGGTCGCTATCTTTCTGAAATTTTCCGCACCGGCAAGATGCCCTGCGCTGCGGGGCATGCCACGCTTTTTGGCCCAGCGGCCGTTGCCATCCAATATGATGGCAATATGGCGGGGAAGGCATTTTGCCTGCTCCCCCGCCGCATTGTTAGTCTTATCGTTTGCCATATCAGATCTCGAAAAGTTCCTTTTCCTTCTTGTCGGCTATACCCTCGACTTCCTTGATGTAGTCGTCGGTGAGCTTCTGAATGTCCTTCTCGACTGTCTTGTAATCGTCCTCGGTAATCTCGGACGCCTTCTGCTGCTTTTTGAACTTATCGATTGCTTCACGGCGAATGTTGCGCACTGCGACCTTTGCTTCCTCGCCGTACTTCTTGACCTGCTTTGCAAGCTCCTTGCGGCGCTCCTCGGTCAACTGCGGGAACACGAGACGGATTGTTCTGCCGTCGTTCTGCGGATTGATTCCGAGCTCGGAGGCGAGAATTGCCTTCTCGATGCCCTTGAGGACGGATGCGTCCCAAGGCTGGATCAGCAGAGAGCGGGGGTCGGGAACGGAAACGGATGCTACCTGCTGGATGGGGGTGGGCACTCCGTAATAATCGACGGTAATCTGATCGAGGACCGCTGCATTTGCACGGCCTGCACGAACGGATGCAAGCTGGGTCTTGAGCACCTCGGCGGTTTTCTTCATCTTGCTTTCAAATTCAATATAATCGGACATGTTGCTACCTCCTATATGTTTTATCTTATTTTGTGACCAATGTGCCGAGCTTTTCACCACGGAGCACACGGACTATGTTTTCCGGCTGTGCCAGTGCAAAGACGATAACGGGAATGTCGTTATCCATTGCAAGGCTGGTTGCGGTGGTATCCATGACGGCAAGGTGCTGTGCAAGCACTTCGTCATAGCTTATGCTGTCGTACTTGACGGCCGATGCGTCCACTCTCGGATCTGCACTGTAAACGCCGTCTATGTTCTTTGCAAGGAGTATTGCGTCTGCGCCTATCTCAGCCGCACGCAGGACAGCGGCCGTATCTGTCGAGAAAAACGGGCAGCCCGTGCCGCAGCCGAACATAACGACTTCGCCGTTTTCAAGGTGCTTTATAGCCTCCGTGGTGCTGTAGCGCTCGCCTACGCCCTGAATATCAACGGCAGTCTGGATAGTGGCCTTTGCGCCTATCTGCTTGAACACATCGGCGACAGCAAGGCAGTTCATAGCCGTTGCGAGCATACCCATACGGTCTGCGCTGACACGCTCGACATGGCCTGCGCCGTCCTTGACGCCACGCCAGAAGTTGCCGCCGCCGACAACTATGCCGACCTCAACACCCATATCGACGCAGCTTTTTACCGTCTTGCAGACATCGGCTATAAAATCAAAGTCAAAGCCGGTCTTTTTCTCGCCGGCAAGTGCCTCGCCGCTGATCTTTATCAGCACACGCTTATAAACAGGTTTCTCCATTGCACTCTCCTTTTAAATATCAAGTATTCCTATGATAACTATACCCACTATGACTACGAAAACAGACGCATAATGCTTGGCCGACAGCTTTTCCTTGAGGAAGATGCGGCTCCAGATGACGGAGGCAACGCAGTATGACGAGATAATGGGAGCGGCGAGCGCTGCGTGCGCAGAATCAGCCAGAGCGTAGATATACGCAAACTGACCTGCGGTCTCAAACAGTGCGCCGGTGTACTTGGGCACTTCCCTTTTGGGTATGAGCCGCTGCTTTTTAACGCCGAGAACATAAATTGCGCACACGATGCCGACAGCAAGGAAGGTAAGCTCATACGCAACATTAGCGGAGTCCTCGTTGAGAACCTCAAGAACCTTCGAGTCTGCGAAGGTGCCCAGAGCATCGAGCAGACAGTAAATGACCGGCAGCGCAATGGCAATCCAGCTTTTTGCGTAATGATGATTGCTTGCATCCTGACGAGCCTTGCGCAGCTCTTCATCCTCGTTTGCTTCGGTGATACCGAGACAAACAACGCCGATGCATACGAGCGCCACCGCAACGAGCGCTATCGGTGGAAGCTCGCCGAAGCCCTTTGTCGCAAAAATGAGTATCGCAACTATCGCACCGGAGGAGTTGCATATAGGCGAGGATATTGAAAGCTCGATATACCTCAGCCCCAAATAGCCGACCGCCATCGAGACTATATACAGTGCCGAAACCGGCAGGTATGTAATGATGACGCTCCAGCTTATCTCAACGCCGCCGACGAAAATCTCATAGGCAGCGTGAAGTCCCATAACTACGCCGACCGCCATGACCATCTTCAGATGGCTGTACTTATCGTCGGCATCCTGACAGCCGATCTTTGAAAACAGATCAGAGCCGCTCCAGCAAAGCAGTGCTATTACAGCAAACCAAAACCACATAACTTGTTTCCTTTTATTCTACAGTATCTTAATCTAAAGTATTTTACCACAGCCAAGCTTATTTGACAATTATCAAATGACAAATTGTGCGGCTTTGAAAGTATATAATTTTCGCATGGAGACGATATACATAGACCGGCTGTTTATTTTGAACTTCATATGCGACTATCTTATCCTGCTCGGTTCGGCAAGAGTGTGCGGAGTTTTGCTGCGCAGGCTGCGGTACGCCGTGGCAGCGCTGTTCGGGGCTGCGTACGCCGTTGCATCCGTTTTCCCCTCATTTGCGTTTTTGACTCTGCTGCCCATAAAGCTTGTGTCCGGCGTTTTGATGGCGCTCATCGCATTCGCAAAAGAGCCTAAGTTCTGGCGCTGTGCGGCGGTTTTTTTCGCCGTGTCCGCCGTATTCGGCGGCACGCTGTGGGCGCTGTCGGCGCAAAGCGGCGGTATGGGAAAAGCCGTGTATCTTCCCGTTTCTATGCCCGTTCTTGTGCTCGGCTTCGGGATAATTTACGCTGCGCTGAGCCTCGTGTTCCGCAGGACGGCGAAAAGCACGGGAAAGACGGTACGCACCGTGGTCATTGGCTTTTGCGGCCAAAGCGTCACGCTGCGGGCATTATATGACAGCGGCAACTGTTTGTATGACCCGATGACCGGGAGTGAGGTGCTCATTGCGGGAGCTGCGCAGCTTGTGCCGCTCCTCGGCGAGGGATGCGAAAATTTGTCACCTACGGAGCTTATCACGCTCTACGCCGGAAAAATGCGGCTCATCCCCTACTCCGCCGTCGGCACGCAAAGCGGCCTGCTGCCTGCGTTCAGGCCCGACAGTCTGACAGTTGATGGCAAGGTGCGTGAGGACATTTTGGTCGGCGTTTCGCCCACCGCAGTCAGCGGTGACGGCTTTGACTGCATAATCTGATTTTGTCCGGCTATAACTTAACAGATCGGAAAGGAGAAGTCATGAACATTCTGAAACTTATTAGAGACTGGCTTGAAAAGCATTTTGCCCCCGCTCCGTCGGAGCTTTTCTACATCGGTGGAAGCGACATTCTCCCGCCGCCGCTGGGGCGTGACGAGGAGGAACGGGCGATACTCGCCATGGAGGCCGGCGACGAGAAGGCAAAGCAGACGCTCACCGAGCACAATCTGCGCCTTGTGGTCTATATCGCCCGACGCTTTGAAAACACGGGGCTGAACCTTGAGGACCTCATCTCCATCGGAACGATAGGGCTTATCAAGGCAATAAACACTTTCAAATCCGCCAAGAACATTAAGCTTGCTACCTACGCATCACGCTGCATCGAAAACGAGATACTCATGTATCTGCGCAAGGTGAGCAACCAGCGCACGGAGGTGAGCTTCGACGAACCGCTGAACACCGATTGGGACGGCAATGAGCTGCTGCTCTCCGATGTTTTAGGCACGGATGACGATGAGGTGTGCCGCCCGCTCGAGGACGATGCCGACAGGCAGATGCTCTCGGCTGCGATACAAACGCTTAACGAGCGTGAGCGGAGCATCATCGTCCTGCGCTTCGGGCTCGGCGGCAGAAACGAGCTTACACAAAAGGAGGTCGCAGACCTCATGGGCATTTCCCAAAGCTACATAAGCCGCCTTGAAAAGCGCATAATCGTGCGTCTTAGGCGTGAGATGATAAAGCAAATGCAGTAAAAAATCGACCGAATAATTCGGTCGATTTTTTCGTCATTCTTGAGTTTTCCACTTTTTGCAGCGGTTGGCGATGCGCTTTTTCTTGCGCACGCCGTGGATGGTGAAGTACGCCGCAAGGCCGACGGCGATGACTGCCATGCTGACTATCGCATAGTTGTCGACGCTGCCCTGCGTTTTGACCTCGAGCCAAAGCGAATCCATGAGCTGGTTTGTCTGCTCGCCGAGATAGGAAAACGCCGAGCCCATTGCAAGCGTTTCCTCGCTCGGGTAGGCTATATCGCTTGCGACCATGTCAGGGTCCATGTATTCCTTTGCGGCGGAAACGGGCGTTGAATAGCCAAGATAATCAAGGTTCTCACCCGCTACCTGAGCGTCGCACAGGAAGTTGATGTACGCCTCGGCGGCGGCCTTGTTCTGGCAGCTTTTCGGGATGCACATTGCATCGATGAAGAGGTTGAACCCCTCCTTGGGGAAGTAAAAGCCGAGATCTTCGTTCTCCTGCACCATTTGCAGATAGTCGCCTGCGTAATACGGTGCAATCCACGCCTCCTCACGCTCCATCTTGTCATAGATCTGATCCATGACATAGCTCTGCACAAGGGGCTTTTGCTCGATGAGCTTATACGCTGCACTGCGCAGCTCGTCCTCAGCCTCGGTGTTTATATCGATACCCAGCAAAAGCTCCGATATCGCAAATGCGTCACGGGGATTATCGAACATGAGTATCTTGCCGGAATACTTGCTGTTCCACAGCAAATCCCACGAGCCGAGGTCGGCTTCATCAACATATTTTTTGTTGTAGATGATACCCACGGTACCCCAAGTATACGGCACTGTGTACTTGTTATCCGGGTCAAAGGCGGTGTTCTTGTACGCCTCGTCGACATCGGCGTAGTTGGGGATATTCGAGTGATCTATCTCCAGTAGCATGTCCTCGGAGATAAGGCGGGCTATCATGTAGTCCGATGGGATGATGACATCGTAGGTGCTGCCGCCGGTCTTGAGCTTGGTGTACATGGTCTCGTTCGAGTCAAAGGTCATGTAGTTGACCTTGATGCCGGTGGCCTCGGTGAATGCCTTATTGACATCGATATAGCCGTCCGTTCCATCGGAGATATACTGACCCCAGTTATACACGTTTATCGTCACCTGCTCTGCGCTCGCCGTCACGGGAACGGCGGTCAGCACGAGCACAAGGCACAGGATAAGTGAAAGCAGCTTTTTCATGCGCTCACCTGCTTTCTGCGGAAGGCACGGCGGTTTTCACGGCTGCGCTTTGCGTCACGCTCCTGCAAGAGGTTCATGACAACCATCACGAGCAGTATCGCCGCAAACAGCAGTGTAAACAGTGCGTATATCTTCGGCTGGAGCGGCTTTTTGGTGTAGTTATATATCTCTACGGGCAGGGTAACGAAGCGGGGACCGTAGACAAAATAGCTGATGACAAAGTCGTCAAGGCTCATGGTGAACGCCATGAGCGCACCCGAGACGATGCCCGGGGTTATCTCGTGGATAACGACCTTGTAAAACGCCTGCCACGGCGTGCAGCCGAGATCCATTGCCGCCTCACGCAGGTGCGGATCCATCTGCTGGAGCTTTGGCATGACCGAAAGGATGACATACGGCAGGTTGAAGGTTATGTGCGCAATCAGCAGCGTGGCAAAGCCGAGGATGTTGTTTATCTTCATCATCGTGCCGACAAAGGCAAAAAGCAGTGCCAGTGAAACGCCGGTGACAATCTCGGGGTTTGTGAGCGGGATATTCGTCACTCCCATGGTGAAGCTGCGAAGCCTCGGCCCCATTGAGTGGATGCCGATGGCGGCGGCAGAGCCGATAACGGTCGCAATAAGCGAGGAGATAACGGCAACGATGACGGAATTAAGCAGAAGCGGCAGCAGCACGCTGTCTTTGAATAATTCGCCGTAGTTATCAAAGGTAAAGTCCTTGAACACCGCAATGTCCATGCCGCTGTTAAACGAAGCCACGCCCAGCACTATCATCGGCAGATAGAGGAACAACATAACGATGACGGTGAATATCTTGTTGAATTTTCTCATACCGTTATGACCTCCTCATCGTCGCTGAAGCGGTTCATAACTCCGATGCAGACAAATATCATGACCATCAGCACAAGGCTGAGCGCCGCACCTAAATTGGGGTTATATGCAGTTTTGAACTGGCTCTCGATGACATCGCCGATGAGCGTTGTGCCCGACGAGCCGAGCTTCTGGGAAATGTAAAAGGTCGATACCGCAGGCACGAAAACCATGGTAAAGCCCGAGATTATGCCCGGGACGCTCAGCGGCAGGATGACCCTTTTGAACACATTTGCACCGTTGCAGCCGAGATCCTCCGCCGCCTCGATAAGGCGTCTGTCGATCTTCATGATGACGGTGTAAAGCGGCATTATCATGTACGGCAGGTAGTTATACACCATGCCGAGCACAACGGCGCCGTTATTGCGTATAAGCGGCAGCGGCTCCATGCCGAGGGCGGTGATGATGTTATTTATAATGCCCGTGTCCTCGGTGAGGGCGACCCACGCCAGCGTGCGCAGCAGAAAGCTTATGCACATGGGCAGCATGACGAGCATATAGAGAAATCTCTGCGTCGTCTCATTGCAGCCTGCAATATAGTACGCCACCGGGTAGCCGATGACAAGGCAGATAAGCGAAGAGATGAGCGCAAGCCAAATGCTCTTTATGAGAATCGGCATATAGTTTCCGAGGTTTGCAATGTTCTTCATCGTAAACTCACCCGTCTGCGAATCGGTGAATGCAAAATATGCAACGATGGCAAGCGGAACTATCGTAAAAAGTGCCATCCATACAAGGTATGGTGCGGCAAGCGATCTACTCTTCATCTTCGCCGCCCTCCGCAGACTCCTCCGCTTCCTCGCCGCCCTCAAGGTAGACCTCGGGGTCGTCCATTTCATCGTACTCGGCAGAGTAGGAGCTGTAATCGCCGAACATGCCGGAGTACTCGCTCTTATGCATGATGTGGATATCCTCCGGCTCAAGGCGGATGCCGATATACGAGCCGACCTCGTAAAAATCGGTCGTCTGGATAAGCCACTTAAAGCCCTTGAAATCGACTATCGTGTCGTAGTGAACGCCCTTGAATGTGACGCTCGTTACCGTGCCGCAAAGGTGACCGTCGTCGGGCGGAACGATATCGATATCCTCGGGGCGGATGACGACATCGACTGGCTCGTTTTTCTCAAAGCCTGCGTCGACACACTTGAATTTACGCCCGAAGAACTTGACCAGTCTGTCCTCGAGCATAACGCCGTCGAGGATATTGCTCTCGCCGATGAAGTCCGCAACGAAGGCATTTTTCGGCTCGTTGTAGATATCCTCGGGAGTGCCTATCTGCTGGATGCGGCCCTTGTCCATGACGACAACGGTGTCGGACATGGAAAGTGCTTCCTCCTGGTCATGAGTGACATATATAAAAGTAATGCCCATCGCCTGCTGAATGCGCTTGAGCTCGTTCTGCATATCCTTGCGCAGTCTGAGGTCAAGTGCGCCGAGAGGCTCGTCAAGCAGCAGCACCTTGGGTCTGTTGACAAGAGCTCTGGCAATGGCAACACGCTGCTGCTGGCCGCCGGAAAGCTGCGAAACCTTGCGGTTTTCAAAGCCTTTTAGGCTGACAATCTCCAGCATCTGAGTAACACGCTCGTCTATCTCCTGCTCGGGCAGCTTTGCAAGGCGCAGCCCGAAGGCGACATTCTCGTACACATCAAGGTGCGGAAACAGCGCATACTTCTGGAAAACGGTGTTGACCTTTCTCTTGTGAGGCGGGACATCATTGATCCTCTCGCCGTCAAAAAACACATCGCCGCCTGTGGGCTTTATAAAACCGCCGATGATCCTGAGCGTGGTGGTCTTACCGCAGCCAGAGGGGCCTAAAAGCGTGAGGAATTCCTTATCATTAAAATACAGGTTAATATCGTCTAAAACGATCTCGTCGTCAAACGCCATTTGACAATTCACAAGGCGAATGAGTTCTTTGGACATTTATCCTCCCCCATTTCTAAAAAATTTAATACTAAAGGACGCTCCGAAACTGCTTCCGGAGCGTCCTTTGCAGACGATAACAATATACATACAAACCATTGGAAAGTCAACAAAAATTCCAAAATTTCGCCGCATTTTTACTTATAGTGACCCAAGCTCGGATATACCGAAGTATTTTTCGGCAAAATCGACGGAACGAACGCAAAATTCACGGCCTCTGAGATACTCTAAGCAGCCTGCATCCGTGGGGAACTCAAAGCGCAGCTTGTACGAATAAAGCGCCTGTCCCTTTTCGCCGTAGCCCTTGTTAAACCGCTCGCTGCCGTACTTTCCGTCACCTAACAGCGGGCAGCCGAAATGCGCCATCTGTGCTCTTATCTGATGCGTGCGGCCGGTCAGGAGCCTGCACTCGACAAGCGACAGCGCACCGTTTGTTGCTATCGTGCGGTACTCGGTGACAGCGGTCTTTGCCCCGGGCTCGGGACGGGTTTTTACATAGACCTGATTTTTCTGTGCGTCCTTGAAAAGATAATTTTCCAGTCTTCCCTGTGCAGGCTTGGGTCTGCCCTGCACGGCGCAAAGGTAGAGCTTTTCAATCTCACGGTCTTTTATCTTGTCGTTTAATATCCGCAGTGCCTCGGCATTTTTGGCGGCAATGACGATACCGCCGGTGTTGCGGTCGATGCGGTTGCACAATGCAGGCGCAAAGGAGTTTTCCTCTTTTGGCTGCCACTCGCCCCTTTGCGCCATATAGGCTTGGATGTTGGCAATGAGGGTGTTATAGTCCCACTGGCCCGCGCTGTGGCACAAAACGCCGGGCTTTTTGTCGGCAAGCAAAATATTCTCGTCTTCGTAGACGATGCTTAATTTCGGCGTTCCGACCTTGAGGTAGGAGTTTTCCTCCCTCGGCTTTTCAAAAAATTCATCGTTTATATATAGGCTCAGCACATCGCCCTCATTCAGGCGTGTGTCACGCTTTGCGCCCTTGCCGTTAAGCTTTATGCGTTTTATCCTTATGTATTTTTGCAGCAGAGCCTCGGGCAGCAGCGGTACTGCCTTGCCCACAAAGCGGTCGAGCCGCTGGCCTGCGTCGTTTCGTTTTACAGTTAATTCTTTCATGTCACCAAGTATACACGCTTTATACCGCAAGCGCAACAAAAAAGACGACCCAAAAGGTCGTCTTTTCAGACCGCCAAAACCAGTCAAGCAAAAATACTCGCAACAGAGCAAACTCCAATACGCCGCAGGGGAGCTTGAGGGGACAAGGTCCCGCTCAAATTGGATAAGCAGCCATCAAAAACGCCTGACAAGGCTTTTTGACGAGCATAGCGAGATTTTTTGTGAAAACTCCTTTTCACAAAAAATGTGGCGTTTTTTTGAAGCTCACAAAAAGTCAACGACTCTTTGTGAGCTGAGAAAAAAGGCAGCCGGTCAGGCTGCCTTTCAAGTCTATATCAATAAGTCAAATCTATTATGCCATGCCCTTTACGGTCATGCAGACCATGCCTGCAAAGTAAGCTGCAACAAAAATTCCGAGTCCTGCTACCATTTTAATAGATCTCCTTTTCATAAATTCAAGTCCGGGTTTGTTTTCCTGTCTGTGATTTCAGTATAGCTGTTTTTTATGAAAAATCAACTCTTTTTTGTGAGACCTACACAAACGCATTTGTTGAAATTGCACAATTTAATCGCTTTTGCAGTTTATTTTCGCCATCTTTCAAAACCGTGCAATTTCATTTTTGCATTTTGAAGGAACGCACCATGCATTATGCATTTTAGGTGCTTTGAGCGTTAATCAGGCGTTAAAAATGCAAGTTTAAGTTTTAACAGATGCATTGCGTCTTGCATTTTGCAGACAGTCAGAATTTCATTTGCAAGTTCAGGCTTTGAAAATATGCAAATTTGCCGCTGTTTAAGCTTTCCTTGCTTGCCGGACTTGCATTTTTGAACGGCTATTTTCGGGAGATGCTTAAAATTTTCGTAAAACTCCCACAGACAAACGGGCAAAATCTGCATCGATTGATTTTGGGCAGCAATTGCGTTGTGCAGAATCGCAGGATGAGAAATTTCAGCTTTTGGGCGCAAAAAAGCAGCCAAAAGCACTTGCCTGGCTGCTTTTACCGAGTTTTCGGCATGTATGCCGGCACGCTGTGCCTTTTTTGCAAGGAATGTGCCTTGTTAGTTCATGTCGATAAACACGATCTCGTCCGATTTGACGAGTCCTAACTTTTCCCTTGCAAGCTTCTCGGCGGACTCATCCGTGCCGAGGCTGTCGATATCGGCCCTGAGCTTTGCGTTTTCGCTGTGTGCCTGTGTAAGCTCGGCCTCAAGCTCCGCCGCAGCCGCCATAGCTTCATTAAGATCGCTCATCACGCCTGCGAGGCTCAGTGTAGCGTATACGACCAGCACCGTCAGAGCTATCCCTAAAATGCATTGTGTCCTCTTCAACTGTCTTCTCCTTGCCCTTTCTCCTCTTTTGCGCTCTCAGTTTAACCCAATTTCCTGCTTTTGAAAAGTGTTTTTTGACGACAGAGCCTGCTTTTTTCATAATTAGCAATATCGGTGCAAAAAGTGCTGCAATGAGCTGCACAATCTTGTTGAGGAGGGCAAGCACGAGATCGCTCAAAAGCAGCATATAGCTTGCGAAGCCGAGGCAGAAAAAGGCTATCATGAAAATGTGCAGCGAGCCGCCGCCTGCGCTCATGCCGAGGGTGAAAAGTGCAAACAGCACGGCAAGGCAAAACAGCCCATCAAACAGCGACGACGCTTTCAGCCTGCGGCGCAGCACACGGAAAACATCGTAGGCAAAGCCCGCTGCAAAGCCCGTGAGCCATGAAACTCCGATCTGCAGAAGCTGCTTTGAAACATCGATCCCCATTTAGCCGAACAGCCTCGACCAGAAGCCGCCTGTGTGCGCTTTTTCCTCGTAGTTGAGGTCGGTTATCATGCCCTCGACCTTGATTTCGCCCACATCAAGGCTTATCTTGCCGATATGCAGGCCGCTGCCCCGAACGATAAGATTGCCCTGCGAGGTGTTCATGACGATGGTCGCCTCGTCAAAGCTCTCAACATCATCGACCCCCGTGACATTGAGCCTGCACCTGTCGTCCATGCTCACCGAATGCGGCTTTACCGCCGGCTTCAGCTTTTCCTTTTCCTCGTATGCCATAGTCTGTGCTCCTTTGCTTTTTGTACAAGACTATGCCGTGATATTAAAAAAGAGACCCCGAAGGGCGAATTCAGATAAGGATAAATCGCCCTGTAAAGAGCCTTTTTCCCCGATGCTGCGTTAAAGCTTTAGGCCATATATGTCCATTATGCC
>ERZ857629.501-NODE-501-length-53780-cov-4.559032_pt1 | contig 53780 bp, 57 predicted proteins | sample MGYA00519700_ERZ857629 | MGnify/ENA primary metagenome ERZ857629 (study PRJEB31778, sample SAMEA3449351) | human gut metagenome | biome: human gut; feature: human-associated habitat; material: faeces | place: United Kingdom | collected 2010/2012 ... | reverse complement strand
GGACTCTTTATAATTAAAAGTGCTACTGGATGTAGTAACGGTGAACCCTCTGAATGAAAAGGATGATATCTTGAGTTCTCAAAGATTCCGATTTTGCAGGAGGACGTGTTGTATGTATATTTATCTATATATTGATGTAGCCATGTGTTTAATGGCGTTAGTTGAATTACTAAGAATCACATTGATTATTATAGAAAAATGTAAAAGACACTAGTTCACCCTCACCAATGGATTCAACTAGTGTCTTTTGACATTAAATAATTCAGAGTGACCACTGTATCCAGTAGCCTTTCTGTATTTGTATTATAGCGATAAATAGGGGATTATGCAAATGATGTTTAAATAGTGGATTTTTGTGAAAAAGCAATAAATTTACTGGATTTAATGTTGTTTTCACATGGACTCTTTATAATTGAATGTGCTACTGGATACAGTAGATCATCAATTCATTTACGATTGTAGGTACTGAATATAAAGTTGAAGCAGACAAAGGCCAGGTGGTGGTCTGCAATAAAAAAGTGAATAATGCGATCATCGAGAATCGAAACAAGATTATAAAGTGTATCAAGAACAACGCTAATGGCTACACCAACCGGTCTCGCTTCTGTAATCGCGTAATGTATGTACTCGACTCAAATACAACATTCAGCCTGGAACCAAGGGAGAAATGATCATGGATGCACAAGACATTATCGAACTGATTGAATACTTCAGAAATCTTCAAGACACTGAAATGAAATTTGAAATTGAAGAGCTACGAGGATACATTGATATAAGATTCGAAGAATTATATGACAAGTTAACAGAATACATTGATTTCAATCGTGCAGATTCAAATCACCCATTATAAAAGGAGCAGAGATTCAAACATCTCTGCTCCCTAGTTAATAATCCTTTAAACACTCATAGGGTTTTCAACCCTACAATTTTTGAAGCCAACTTTTAGTCGACCCTATCTAATTGCGGATTATCTATTTTTTAAATGATACACCCCATTTTGAAGTATTCTCTTCTTTTGTTTCATCTAAGTGAAAACCATTTTTGGTGAATATGAAATTTAAATTCTTCATGATAATTTAACCCCGATTTATTACTTTTCTTTATTTTATCATTGAAGCATAGAATAGTAAAAGTAAGTATTTCCTTACCTTAAACAAGAAAAGTCACAACAAGGTGACTTTTTTAACAAATTTACTGGATTTAATGTTGTTTTCACATGAACTCTTTATAATGGAAATTGGCTGCTGGATGTGGTTGGTGGTTGCCTCTTGTTAAGGAGTTTTGAAGCCTTGAATCTTGAATTCCAGGTAAGTAGATTCCTCTATTTTTTTACAGGTGGAAAGCTTATGTATATATATCTACATATTGATGTTGCTATGTGCTTATTTGCCATAGTAGAAATACTAAAAGTAACATTGATTATTATAGAAAAATGCAAAAAGCACTAATCACCAGTGACAATGGAAAAAGATTAGTGCCTCAGCATTAATTTTATTTCAGAGTAACCACTGCTTTTCTAGTAGCTTTTCTCTATTTGTATTATACCGATAAAGGAATAGTTATGCAAATGATATAGAGTTTATTAATTAATGAAGAAATTAATTATCAAGATCACTTAAATATAAAAAGATTGGAGTATATATGAACAATGAAATTATTAGATTCGTGAATGGTGATTTACAGTTAGATGTTACTGTATCACTAGATAATGAAACTGTTTGGCTTTCCCAAAAACAGATGGCTGAACTTTTCAATAAGGATAGAAGAACAATTACAAGACATATACAAAATGTTTTTAAATCAGAAGAATTAGATAAAAATTCAGTATGCTCATATTTTGAGCATACTGCTTCTGATGGAAAAATATATAAAACACAATACTATAACTTAGATATGATTATTTCTGTTGGTTATCGTGTGAATTCAAAGCAAGGCATTTTATTTCGTAAGTGGGCAACTTCCATATTGAAAGACTATATGATAAAGGGATATGTGGTTAATGAAAAGAGACTTGAGGTTTTAAATAAAACAATTCAAATTCAGTCTAGAATGCTTGCTTCTACTTTGGGTATTGAAGAAAAAGAAGTTTTGAATGTGGTTGAAGCTTATTCAAATGCATTATCATTACTGGATGATTATGATCATGGATGTGTTTCTAAACCAAAAGGTAAAAATTCAATTTATCAGTTGACTTATGAAGAGTGCAGAATTCTAATTGATTCAATGGGGTATGGTGGATTTTCTTCTGTATTTGGTGTTGAAAAAGAACTAGGTAAATTAAATGGAATAATTGCAGCGGTATATCAAAATGTTTTTGGAACTGAATTGTATCCAAGTATTGAAGAAAAAGCTGCAAACCTTCTTTACTTCTTAATCAAAGATCATCCTTTTGTGGATGGTTGCAAACGTATTGGTGCTTCTATTTTCCTAGAATTTCTAAATAAGAATAAACATCTTATTATAGATGGGAAACAAATTATTTCAGATAGTGCACTTGTAGCCATTACTTTAATGATTGCCGAGTCTAGACCAGAAGAAAAGGAAACGATGGTCAAACTTGTAATGAATTTTTTAAAAAGTGAATTTTGTGTAAATTAGGATCTTTTGATATAGTGGAGGATTGTTCAATGTTGACAACAAGTCAAAAATTCAGTAGAATAATCACCAGTTAGTTATCTCTAACAAGAGATGACTTCTTTTATAGAATATGAGTTAGATATGTCTAACTATGGAGGCATAATGAGAAAGATTCTATATATTTTTATTGGATGCATATCATTAGGGTTAGGAATTATTGGTGTCATACTACCGATTCTTCCGACGGTTCCTTTTGTGTTGCTTGCAGCTTTTTGTTTTGCAAGTTCTAGTGAAAGATTGGAAAATTGGTTTAAGAATACGAAGTTATATAGGGGAAACAATATTAAGAGTGGTATGACGAAACAAGCTAAGATTCGTATTATGTGTTCAGTAACTTTATTGATGAGTATTGGATTTATCATGATGAGATTGAAGGGCATTGTAGTTGGTAATATTGTTTTATTGATTGTTTGGATTTTTCATATGGTTTATTTTACATTTGGAGTAAAGACTGTATGAGAAGGGTTTTGAATTATTTATTGGCAATTAGCTTTATTCTTACAATCATGGTTCCAATTACGGGAATCATTGTTCATAAATTAGCTTCTACATTATTCTTAGTATTGGCTTTGATTCATGTTTTTCTATATAGAAAGAGCTTGGATTTGAAGTTTATTTTTATTATTGTATTAACTATATTATCCTTTGTTTTAGGGATACTAGGATTAATATTGGTTGAGTATCCAATAATGTTAATTCTTCATAGAACAGTGTCTATTGTATTAATAATCTTATTAGCTATTCATATATATAAATTTCATAGAAGGCTTGCCGTTGCATAATGTGACGGCACTTATTATATTTAAAGTAATGGCGAATATGATGACGGTTGCGGATTATAAATTATTGGAATTAAGCTAAAATAGGCGGATTATTGGATGAGTTTGAAAAAAGATAGGAATGAAGGGATAAGAACTCTGTCGTAAAAGATTGAATGATTCAGGATGGTATTATAATTCTAAGATGTTTTCAATTTGAATTGACAAATTTTTGGGGTAGGAGTATGTTCTGACTGAAGAGAAAATAAGTAAACTAAAACAAATGTATTGCAGTTGAGTTTGGAGATGATATTTTGTATTCAGAACTAGAATATTTAAATTGGATATTTCGTATTGTGTTGGCTACTTTATGTGGTTGTGCCATTGGATATGAAAGGACGAGTCGAAATAAATCGGCTGGGATTCGAACGCATGCGATTATTGCACTAGGAGCTTCAATGTTTATGATTATTTCTAAATATGCGTTTTGTGATGTGTCGACGGCGGATGGAGCTAGAGTGGCAGCGCAAATTGTTAGTGGAGTTGGATTTCTTGGTGCTGGCGTAATCTTTGTGAAAGATGATTTGATTCAAGGGCTTACCACAGCAGCTGGAATGTGGACTACTTCTGGTATAGCTGCATGTATTGGTGCTGGATTGATTTTTATTGGTGTTTTTGCGACATTATTTCTAGTCGTTCTTCAAAAGATATTTCATTATCCTTTCTTTAATCAAATTGATCATCCTAATGTATTGATTCAGACTAATATTGTTTCTAACAAAGATGAAATATATAAAATATTTGAGAAGTATGGTATAGAGGTTAATGAAATAAAAATTGATAAGAATCTAGATTTATTGACTTTTGATACAAATAATAGGTGGATTGACCATAAAAATGAATTGTATCAGGATTTGATGTCAATTGATACAGTAACAAAAATATCTATTCTCTAATTAATAAAGGGACAATGTTGTTCCCTTTTTCTTTTATGTATCATTTCGTGTAATAAACAGACTATAGGATGGAGGTGTATTATTATGATGAAAGATGTGGATTTTGATTTCTTAGAGAAGGTTTATAATAAACTTAGAAGTGCTAAGGTTACGGGTAGTAGTGTCAGACTAAACAGTGCAGAGATAAAGATTATATTAAAGAATCAAGAGGATTTTATGGCTATGATGGCTGATATGTTTGATGATGAGGATAATTCTGGTTTGTTGAATTAGAGGTATGGATCATGTTGAGTGATAAGGATTATGAATTGTTGGACGAAGTATTTCAAAAATTAAAACAGGCTGATTTTACTTGTAGTGATATTGTGTTGGATTCTGAAGAAGTAAGGGTCTTAGTGGATGAATTTGATGATTTCAATCATGAGTTGGTTGAGTTTGAGAAAGTGATTCTTGAGTTTGAAAAAGAGGTTAATTGTAATGAAGATTAAAGATGTAATTGAATGTTTAAAAGAAGAGGGTACTTGGGTACGTTGGAATCGTTGTACTCGAGATCGTGTTTTATTTGGTGATGATGATCAAGAAGTAAAGAAGATTGGTGTTTGTTGGGTGGCTACAAATAGGGTGATTGAGCAAGCATTGGAAAAGGGTATTAACTTTATTATTTCTCATGAGAATATTTTCTATACAACAGGTACGCATTTGGAAACTAAATTAGTAGAGTCTATCGAAAATAAGAAAGAATTATTACGTAAGGGTAATATTTGTGTGTATCGTTGTCATGATGTTTGGGATTCAATTCCAAAGTATGGTGTGAGTGATGTATGGGCCAAAAAGCTTGGCTTTGATTTTAAGGATAGAGTAATCAATTCGTATTATCAGCATGCGATTATTCCTAAACAAACCGTATCAGAATTGGCTAAACATGTTTCAAATGTATTAAAGTCTGATGGTGAAGAGGGAGTTTATGTCTTTGGAAATGTAAATAAAGAAGTATGTCATTTAGCTATTGGTACTGGTGCTGGAACAGATATCTTTGAAATGTTAGAATTCAATCCAGACGTTGTGATTGTTGCGGATGATGGAATCACAAATTATAAAGATGCTCAATATGCCATTGATAATGATTTACCTATGATTGTAGTAAATCATGCGGGTTGTGAAATTGGTGGATTAAAAAACATGGTGAATTATTTTAATGATAAACTTCCTGATCTTGATGTAGAGTATTTGGAAGAGGGGTATAAAATTTCTTATTTTAAATAGTATATTAAAAAGCAAATTCAAAATCGAATTTGCTTATTTTTTTAACTTGTCTACTTCTTCATAGAATAGAGATCCATTTAGTTTGTTTACTTGAATTGTCTTTTCTATCCATAATCTTAATACGTCAGATGCAGTTGAGATTTCGTCTAGTTTTGTACTGATTAAAGCGAAGTCTGGAATTTCATCATCCGATATTTTTCCGTCCATTGTGATTTGAATCAATCGATTTACTAATGGTTGGATATCATTTAATGTTGCGACTGTACTTAATATAATGCTTGGTAAATCTTGTACGTCTACTTGTGGAATGTATTTTTGCCCAATTTCACATTTGTGTGTACAGTGATAGTTACATAGTTCTGGTGCGTGATATAAATCAGCTAGTTGTAGAACAATGTCTGGTGCAGCTGTTTGTTTGCCTTTTTCAATTCTATAGATTTTGTCTGGTGAAATGCCGTTTAGTTCTTCACTTGCACTTTCTCTGGTATATCCAGCTTTAACTCGATATTCTTCGTAGGGAGTTTGAAACTCCTTTTTGTTTTGTTCACTCATTATTATGCCCTCATTTCGTGTTTCGCAAAAAGTGCGAAAAAGTGTGCTTTTTTGCGCATTCTTTTGTCTGTAGAAAATGCTCTAATGAAATTATGATATAGATGCTTAAAGATATCAAGAAGAAAGATTGGTGTTAGTTATGAAAACTGTTGATAATCGTTTACGTATGATTCGTTTAATAGATAAGATTGAAAGAAATAGAAAGTTGGCGGACCAAATGCATGTAAAGGATGTGTCGGAGTTTAAAAAGCAGAGTAATGCTAATAAATAGGCGGAAAAGAAAATGATGAATAGAGAAGGTTTATTAAGTGGCTTGAAAGGTTTAAGTAAGGGTGTTTATTCTAGGGAAGAGCTTCTTCCAGAGATGGATCTTTTAGAAGAAGAGATGGCTCAGATCGTGTTTGAAGATGGTTTGGATATTCCTAGTGAATATGTTCATATGTCATATATTATGAAGCGTATGCACATCATGAATAATGAGGCTGGAAATGTAGCGGATCAGGAAATGAAGAAGTTGTCTAGATTGGCTTCTATATTTTCAAATCATGTTCGTGCTCAACAGTCAGGAATTACTGGTGAAGATAGGGTTGAACAATATTTGGGTTATATGAAATCCAATCATGTTGTTCTAAGAAATCTTCAGTTGTCAGATGGTGTTCACAATACGGAGATTGATTTTCTAGTATTAAAACAGGGTGTGGCAACAATTGTTGAGGTTAAGAATTCTAAGAGAGATGTTTATATTGATGAGGCTGGTGACATGTACAAGATGGGTCGATATGAAAACTTTGATAGCCATTTGGGCGCTAAGATGGATTTTAGGGCTGAGGTCATTAAACAACTTCTTGAGGATGCTGGATTTGAGAATATGAAAGTTGAGAAGGTTGTTGTATTCACAAACAATCGTATTCAAATCAAGAAGGATTATCATGGATTTAGAGTTTGTTTCTTATCTAGACTACCTCATTTGATTGATGATTTTTATGGTACTGGAGTGATTCAATTCACTAAGCATTTACAGCAGATGGCCGATTATATTCAAGGCCAAGATTTAAATGAGTACTATCCATTTGAAATGGATGTACAAGAGTTTAAAGAAGCTTTTGTGGATGCTTACATAAAAATCAAAGGTTATGATCAACCAGTTGAAGATGGTTTATTTACTCGTTTTAGAACAGTGATTCGCAGTTTATTCAACATGCCTACTACACAGCATGTTTCATTATAACAAGGAGGAAAATGTTATGTTTAGAAAAGCAAAAAGCAATTGCACAGTAGGGACTTTTGAAAAGACCCGAGGATTACCAATTGGAAGTATTCGTCATGAGAATGGGCGAAAGGTTCGTAAGGACAAAACGATTGGTGCATTAAGAAAAGAGAAAGGATTTAAGTTTATTTAAGGAGGAAATTAAGATGAACTATTTAGATGACAGAGATTATGACGATGTTTCTTTTATTAGAAAACATCCAATGATTAAAGGAGTTTTTATTACTTTAGCTTGTATCGGATTACTTATGATTGGATCTGGCTTCACTAAGCTAATGACGCCGAATCCTGAGGATGAGGTTAATACCATTAATGTTGAGATTGAGCAAAAGGGTAAGTTGATTGTTGCTGAAACAGAAGCTCATGATACAGATGTCGCTAAATCACAAGCTATGTTTGGACCTCTTCCGTTGTGGTATGACAATTCTGTTGAGTATGATTGTTGTGCAAAATCTACTGTTACTTATGATTTGGATCAAACTAAGATTACTGCTAATACTTTAACTAAGGCGGTAACTGCTAAGGCTCCAAAGCAAGAAGTAGAAACACATTTGATGCTCGATACTTATAAGAGTATTAAGGAGAATCAAACTATTTTCAATCCAGTAGATGATAAGGATTTAAACAAATCTCAAAAGGAACTTCAGAAAAGATTGAATGATGCAGCTTTAAAGTCTGAATTGCCTCAAGAAGCTCAAACATCATTTGAGGAACATATGACCAAATGGATTACAAATCAGGATGCTTACAAAGATTACACAGTTAAGTTTAAATATGCATAGTCAATTGGCTATGCATTATTTTTTTGTGAGTTATAAAGTTAAAAACGGAAATGATATAATAAATGGTATGATGAGAGTTGTTAATAGCATAATAAAAAAATTAAGTTATATGAAAAAAATATTAGAAGAATAATGGAGGTTTTATGAATTGGATAAAGTTTAGTAGCCATGGCGAATCTAATAATCGCGCGTTTGAAATTATGTGTAACCAATTATTTGAGTTATGGTGTAAAGAAGAATATGAATATGAATTAGAAAATTTTGTTTTTGTAAACGGCTCAGGTGGAGATGGTGGAGTTGAGGCATATGGTACTTTAAAAAATGGTGACATAATTGCAGTGCAAGCTAAGTGGTTTCGAGACAAATTGCAAAGTTCACAATTTAGTCAAATTCGTAATTCATTTAAAACTGCTATGAAAGTACATCCAGAAATAAAAAAATATATAGTTTGTATACCAAGAGATTTAGGTGGAGAAAGAGTTATTAAGGGTGGAAAAATAGCGAAACATGTAGAATTTAATAAATGGAAGGAAATGAGTGAAGAATTTAAATTATCTAATCCGGATGTGGAATTGGTTTTGTGGGATGAAACAACTATACATCAAAGATTAACCAAATCAGGAGGACAGGGTATTTATAAATATTGGTTTGAGAATACAGTTGTTTTTGATGATCAATTTTCTCTTTCATTAGAACGAATAAAAAATGGATGGGCGAATACAAAATATATTTCGGAAATCTATACTGAGGGATATATACACGATAAATTAGAACTTTTCTTGGGAAGTGTTGAATTAAATAGAAAAAGATTAGATTGTATTTGCAATCTTATAAGCAGATTTAGATTATTAATTAGATATTATCAAGATTTATTGGAATTGAAAAATATAGATGAAGATAAAGATATAACAAAAAAGATTAAAATTGATATTTCAATGTTGAATAAATGGATAATAGTCTTTGAGCAAAATCAGGATATAGTGAAGAAGGGAGGAAATATAAGTTTTATACCAGAGACATTGGGATTAACATGTAGTGTTGATGATATACAAGCTAATACGTTAATTTTTAAAACATATTTTCATTGTGATGTGGCAAAAAAAACATTAATAAGTATAGATGAAGAGTTTTATAGTCTTCGACGATTGTTAAGACAACCCGACAGTAATAAAATCCTATTTTTGGGGTTGCCAGGAACTGGAAAGACAGCTGGTATGATAGCCGAGGCATCGAAATTTTTAGAAAATAAACTGCATCTTCCGGTGATTATTAATGCGAAAAACTGTTCTGAGGATGCTACTTGGTCGTCAATGATTACTAATTCATTAGGCCTTGAATCAAATTGGAATGAATTTGAATTACTTGAAGCCTTACAAAATGCTGCATATTTAAAAAATTGTTATTTCGGTGAGGAGTACCAGGTTGAATCCAATTGTGTGATTATGGTAGATGGTATAGATGAAGCAAAATCATGGGATTTCTGGAGAGATAAAATTCAAGAGACAGAAGTATATAAGAAGAGATTTTCTAGACTAAAGTTTGTGTTTTTTTCTAGACCGTACGTATTTGAGAATCGTTGTAAACTATCCTATAAGGATTCGATTCTAGATATTCCACAAACAGGAGATGCCAGTCTAGAAAAAATATGTGAAAAATACTTTAAAAAATACAATATTAATATTCAAGATAATCTTTGGATAAAAAACAATTTAAAATCTCCAATGGCTGTAAGATTATTTTGCGATATTTATCGTGGACAAACAATCAATTCTTTAAAACAAAATATGACGGTGTTAACCAGTTTATATAAAGAAAAAATGAAGTCTTTAGAAAAAAATTATGCTAGATTACATAATTTGAAAAGAGGTACTAAAGAGATTCAAAATACATTAATTTGTTTAGCTGATTTCTTTGCTAAAAACGATTTGGTTCAGTACAAGGATATTTGTGATAATGTTACCATCCAATCAATTGAATTAGATGATTTATTAGATTTTTATATAAATGAGGGTTTTATCTATAGGTATCAAAGACAAAAAGATGAATTTTCACCTATTGAAGAATTTTTTTCTTGGGGAATACAACCTGCATTTGATTATTTGATAGGGCAAAAAATATTTAAGCAAGCAGAGTTGGGAGAAAACCTAAGTATAAATGAAGTAAATGGTGTTAATCAAATGTTCGCCTTAATTTCAATTGAAAACGGAAAATTGATTACAGATTATCCTAATGTGAAAATCAAAAATGATATATCGTTTGAATTAATATGTTACGCACTAGCAAATTGCTCAATAGAAATAGCGAGTGAATATGTCGAATACTTAAAGAATCAAATGTATTATTCAGTAGAAAGATTTAGACAAGTTTTTTGTAGTGTTATACAACCTGTTTTAAGAGTGAACGAACATCCACTTGGTTCTGTTTTAGTGGATAATTTTTTGAGAGGCTTTGAAAAGCCTGCAGAACGTGACATATGGTGGTCAATTCCGTCGTGCTTGTATGATGGGATGGATGAAGCTTGGTATTCACGTATTGAATTAAATTTTTCAAATATAGATTTAAATAGTACAGATAAATATTATGGTGCACCTCTAACTTTAGCTTGGAGTTTATCATCATTGAATAATGAAACTCGTAGAAGTAGTAGATTTAAATTGATTGAGTGGGGAATGTTACAACCACTTGAGTTTTGGAAATTATTTAAAAAATGTATCTCAATTAATGATATGCAAGTCTTAGAAGATATGTTTGCTATAGCATATGGAATTGCTTTAGATCGATGTGTTTGTAGGAATTATTTAGAAGTTATGTCTCAGTGGCTGCTTGCGAATATATTTAGTCAGAATGGTTTAAGACAATACGAGAATTCAGTACTCAGATATTATGGTGCAGGCATAGTTAAAATCGCAATAAAAAAATGTATTCTAGATAATTCAAAAATTAAATTTATAACACCACCATATAATTATGTGCAAAATGAATTACCAGTGTATAAATATGCTTTAAACTCAACTAAGTTGGGGGGTTATAATGGAATGAACTATGATCTGTCTAGATATGTACTTTGTGATGAGTTTAGTGAGTATTTTAAGGAGAACTACATTACACATCAATATCATGAAAAAACTATTGCATTTAAAAAATATTATGAAGAAAAGTATGAAATATCGAACTTAGAAGTTGATGGGATAATTATCGCTGCAGCTTATCAGTATATATTAAATCAAGGTTGGAATCCTGAAATGTTTTGGATTTCAGATGATAATAAAATCGGAGTCGATGTGGCAATACAGCATACATATTCATATGCAACACATGGTGTGATGAGTAGGGTTATGAGTGTTGTGGAAAAGAATGCTTGGCTTGCAAAACATTACATAGAAACGGTCATAGCTAATTCTATTCCAATGTACAAAGATAATGGAAAATACGAATTTTTAGATGATTATTCTTTGATGAATAATTATATTAATGTTTATCAGGATTACGTTAATAAAACACATTCGGGTATAAAACATGATTACTTTAACTGTGAATTGTTGGCGTCACCAGGTTTTACAGATATCGATAAAAGTAAAATTGAAGATTGGATGAAAGAAGATTGTATACCACAGTTTGACAAGTGGATTTTAGATGAAAATAAAAATGTGATTTTATATACACTGACAAATATTTGTAATAATTATTCTGGTGTTGAAGAAGATCTTTGGGTCTCTACAGGTGCTGTGAAAAAAACGGAATTCAATCGCTTTTTAGTGGAGATTGAGAATGGATTTGATAATAAGGTTGAAATGTTTGATGTTGGTGGCTTTCATACATGTCAAGATTGTGGATGCTATTGTACTCCACAAGAAGTATGTTTGGTTCATTCGGAACGAGAAATTTATAGTAAATTGCTAATTCCATTTTCTGAGGGAAATATTGATGTGTTTAAATTAGTGGAAGAATGTACATGTGGTGATGATTTGAAAATCGAAAGAAGTTTTTTGTTACCGTCAAGAATAACAAGAAAAATCACAAACATTGAGTATGGAGATGGTTTTTTGTATGTGAATGGTGATGGAGAAATAATTGCTAGTTATAGTTCTGATGAAGAGAATTTGGCATCTATACAAAAAATTCTTAAGATAAAAGGTGATGTTTTAAAACAGGGATTGGATAAAGAGAATCTCAAAATATTTTGGCTATTCCGAGTTAGTAGAAGCCCATCACCGAAAGCAAGAGAACGATTTAAGGATATTATGTTTGATGATGATAAAACATACTTGGTTTGGGAAGATAATAATCATTTTTGTTATAAAACTATTCAATTAGATTCTGAGAATGATAGTGATTTAGAAGGGGATATAGATAATTTTGATTTATAGGTTACTTTAAAAAGTTAAGTATTTTGTATTGTTGGAGGTTTGATGTGGGAAACTTTGAATATTATTTGATTGGTATTAATGTTGTAGGGTTTACTCTTTATTTAATAAATATGTGGCTATATAATCATACGGAAAAAGGAAATGTGGATAGTCTTTTAACAATTGTATCATTGCTTGGTGGTTCAGCAGGGGCTTTATTGGCTATCTTATTATTTGATAGAAAAGCAGTGAAAGAAAATATGATGTCTAGAGTATTTGTATTGTGTGTGTTTGTTATTCAGCTTGTGTTATTTTTAATGTATAAAGGACATCGTGCAGATACATTGAATTTTGAAATATGGAGAGTATTTACTGAACATAAATATGCATTGATTTATCTAGGGATTATTAATCTTATTACTTTTGTAGCTTTTGCGATAGATAAGATGAATGCGATTGGACATAGATCAAGAATTCGTATTGTTACTCTTCTAGGACTAGCATTTATTGGAGGTTCTTTAGGAGGATTATTGGCAATGTATTTATTGAATCACAAAACTACAAAAGATTATTTTACAGTAGGAATACCATTAATTATATTGATGCAGGTAGTAGTTTTATTCTATGTATTGAATATTGGATAAGAAAAGACTTCAGATCGAATGTGATTTGAAGTCTTTTTCAGATAAATTATTTACTTTTAGCGGCATGTCTATAGTTTTTATATTTGATACGTTCTAAAAATGATTTTGAAGGACTATCATATTTTTTCTTTCTTGTTGAATAATTATTTTCTAAAAGCACTTTAAGAAAACAAAAGAAACAAGCTAAAAATAGATAAATGATGCCACGAGTTAAATCTTTATTCATTGTGAATACCCACTTTCCAAAGTCTTTATTTATAATCAAAGTCTATCATAAGAACAGTGGCTTGGGAATACGAGTTAGATTCAAAGTCATCAATTGTTACGGTTAATCAAGAATCAAATGTATAAATTCTTTGTTAGTGTCATATGGCCTTATTTGAATAAATGCGGGTGACGCAAAATATAAATATATTGAAATTTAAGGAATATTTATAATGTAATCAAGAAAGGAAGTAAATGACAATGAGATGGATAGTTATCGGAAATGAAATGATTGCTTCTGAATTTGTTAGTAAATTGGATGAGTTAGGAAAGTTGTCTGAATGGGTTAAGAATCCATGCGATGAAATTGGTTTAAAGAATGATGCTGATATTGCGTATGTGTCAATTTATGGTAGAAGAAGATTTGATGTGATATGTGAATTATTACAAAAAGGATATAATGTAATTTCTGAAAAGCCTATGTTTAATTCGGAAAAAGAATTGTTAGAAGCAAAGAAAATTGCAGAGAGAGAAGCATGTGTATTTGGTGAAGCTAATACCATATTATATATGCCACTATTAAAAGAACTCAAAAGCAAGATGCAAGATATAATAGGAAATTTAAAATTTATGCATGTTGAATTTGGCAGTTTAAAAGAAGAGAATATAGGATTACCAGTTTTTAGAAAAGATAAATCTGGTGGTTCTTTATATGACGTTGGGATTTATGCTTTAACGATTGTACAAATGTTTGTTGATTCTCCATGTTTGGATGAGAAGAGTGTTTTAATTAAACATTTGTCAGGTGTAGATGAAAGGTGTAGTGTTCAATTAAAATATAAAGATTGTCTTGCTGGAGTTGATATTTCAATAAGAAACAAATTGGATAAAAGATGCATTATTTCAGGAGATAAAGCATATGTTGATATTTTAAATTATCCGAGATGTGATAAGGCTAAAATTGTCTATCCAAGTGGAGAGTATATTGAGGTTGAAAGTGGCAAAACTGAGGATGCTCTATTATATGAAATTCAAGGCTTTGAACAAAAAGTTAGAAATAAAGACCTGAATGATTTGGAAATCACGAAAGAAGTGTTGAAAATAATGGACAAAGTTCGAAAGGAGAATAAATTAGATGATTAAATGGGGAATAATTGGACTTGGGCATATTGCAAATGAATTTGCACAAGGCATGGAGCCATTGCATGAAATATATGCAGTGGCTGCTAGAGACGTAAATAGAGCTAAAGAATTTCAGAAAAAATATAATGTTAGAAAAGTTTTTGATACATATGAAGAATTAATAAACAGTGATGTAGATATAGTTTACATTGCAACTGTTAATTCTCAACATTTAAAAAATATTAGGGCATGTCTTGAAGCCGGAAAACATGTGCTTTGTGAAAAGGCAATATGGGGGGATTATAAAGAATTAAAAGAGATGTATGATTTGGCTGTTGAGAAAAACTTGTTATTATGTGAAGCAATGACGATATATCATATGCCTTTATTTAAAAAAATCCAAAATATGATTGAAGATGGTGTTCTTGGAAAAATAAAATATGTACAAGCCGATTTAGGTAGTTTAAAAGAAGATGATCCTAATAATAGGTTCTTTTCAAAAGCGTTAGGCGGTGGCGCAATGTTAGATATAGGAACATACGTTTTATCATTTCTAAGGTATTTTATGAAAGGTGAATTTGAAGAAATCACACATGTTATGATTCCGTATCCGACGGGTGTAGATGAAATGTGGAGCATTGGAGTGAAGAGTGAAAATGTCGTTGGAAATGCAAATATGACATTTAGAGCAAAATTACCAAAGCGAGCAGTTGTTGCCGGTGATAAAGCATATGTAACAATTTATAATTATGTGAGAGCAGATAAAGCGATTTTAACTTACCCAGATGGTAAAGAGGAAATAATTGAGTGTGGACAGACCAAAGACGCATTAACTTATGAAATTCAAGATATTGAAGAATGTCTGATGGATCGTAATGTTGATAAAAATTATATGCAATATACTTTAGATGTTGTAAAAATTATGGACAGTTTACTTAAAGAGGAGGGGTTATAATAGTCATTAAGAGGTGATGAATCATGGAAAAGAAAGGGAGACCAGAAGCAATTGTTAGGTATTTAATAAATCAAGAAAAAGCAGTAACTATATCTAAGATTGCTGAAGTTATGGAGGTATCCGAAAGAACAGTTCAAAATCGCTTGAATGAATGTCAAAATTTGTTAATTGGAAATGTCGAAATAGAAAAAGTAGGAAACAAAGGTATTCGAATAACAGGTGACAAAGATTATCTAGATGAGATTAAACATCGGTTTGGTAATCAAAATATAAATGAGAATGACGATAAAGAACGTCGTATGTTAATTTTGATAGATATTTTATTATCAAACAAACCATTATCTATGCAAGATATTTCATTTAAATACTTTGTTTCTGTTTCGATTGTGCAAAGAGATATAGATTGGATTACTTTTTATATTGATAAGAATACACGAACAATTGAAGTTATACGAAAACCCAAAGTAGGAGTATATGTTGAAGGTAATGAAGCTGAAATAAGACAATTAATTGAGAAGAATATACTATGTTTAGCAAACTATTATAAGGTTGATCACCATCAAAATGTAGTTTTTGATGAATCCATTGCATATGTGTTAAAAATAATTGGTTTAGATTGTCATTTACAATCGGCGATTGTTGTTGAAGAGATGATCAGAAATAAATTGAATAGGTTTTTAACTGATGAAGCAAGAAAAGAGTTTATTTTACAAATTTTGATTAGTGATAGAAGATCTTTTGAGCATTGTAAGTTTAGAAATAACATTCAATGTGATCAAAATAAAGAAAAAGAAATATTTGATAAGATCCTAGCCGACAATAGATTTAATCTTGATGATATGGATAAAAAGTATTTGTGGCTTCGATTAATACGTGGGCGATATATTAAAAGAAAATCGCATGAATATGATGATAAATATCTAGAAATGGCTAAGGAATTATTAGAATCTATTATGGATATTTGTCCTAATGATGAAATAGATTATTTAATTGATAATTTAGCGTATCATATATCCCAAGCAGATAAAAGAAGTATTGTTAATATGAGCCCAAATAATCCAATATTATCAGATATAAAAAAGCAGTATGGTAATTTTTACTCTATGACATTAACTACTTTATATCAAATGGAAAAGAAATATAACATAAAGTTAAATGAAGATGAAGTCGGATTTATAACAATATATATTTGTGCTATTTATGAGAAAAATATTAGAAGTAAAAAATGTAGTGTGCTATTAATCTGCGATGAAGATCCTGGACAAATAGAATTATTGAAAATTAAATTGTTTTCAAATTTTCCAAACTTTGAGATAGATAAAATTATTACTAGTTTTGATTTATGGTCTGTTCAATTGGAGGATTATGGATTAATTTTAAGTACAAGTACTATCAAGTTGAATGAAAAGTATAAGGGAAAAATGGTTCGTATTTCTTCCATGTTAAGTAAAGACGATTGTCAAAATATATCACAGAATTTAATTAATTATTGTGAATTAAAAAGCAGATTTAATGATGATTTAGATTTTATATATTTTGACTCTATTTGTTCAAACAAAGATGAAGTATTGAACGAATACTTAGATAAAGCTGAAAAAATGGGTTATGTGACTAATCTATATAAAAAATCCGTATTTAAAAGAGAAGAATTAGCTCCAACAGATATCGGAAGATTAATAGCAATCCCTCATGGAAATGATGAGTATATTAAGAAGCCATGCATATTTATGGTGAGAAATAAAAAGTCAATATTATGGGGAGATGATTATGCAAAAAGTATACTGTTTTTAATGGTTAAATTTAAAACTAGCAAAGAAAATAGAAGATTCTTCCAAAAACTATATTCAGCGGTAGGAAAAACAAACATGATTCAAGATATTAATAGTCAAGAAGACCTCGAAAGGTTTAAACAATATTTATTTAAAGAAAATTAAGTGCTAGAGGATTATGAAATGGAAATACAAGAAGTATTAAATGTATCAAGAATTAAAATTTTGCATCAAAGTATTAATAAGAAAAAAGTTATGGAACTTATGACTGACTGCTTTGTTAATGATGGTATTGTGTTTGATAAAGAAATGTTTATTAAAGATTTAAATATACGTGAACAAGAGTTTTCAACTTACATTGGATATGAAATTGCTATTCCGCATGCGATATCTAAATCAGTTAAAAAACCAGCAATTGCAATTTTAAAACTTGATCAAGAAATAGATTATGGTGGTGGAGATGAGCCGGTAAAATTGTTTGTTATGCTGGCAATCCCCGAGAATTCAAATGATCAACATTTAAAAATGTTGAGTTTAGTAGCAACAAAACTTATGCATAAAGATTTTAGACAAGATTTAATGAACTTGAATAGAGAAGATGAAATTTATGCATTATTAGCAAGCTCTTTAAAATAATAAATAAAAAAATCAGGGCCCGGTTTATATATTTATAATTTTATAGATAAATACGTAAAATTTTAGGAGGCAAATTATGATTAAAATTATCGCTATAACTACGTGTCCTACAGGTGTGGCGCATACTTATATGGCAGCTGAAGCAATTAAGACTGCTGCTGAAGAGAAAGGTTATGAAATTAAAGTAGAAACACAAGGAGCTTTAGGCTCTGAAAATACATTGACAACAGAAGATGTGAAAAGTGCAGATTATGTTTTGATTGCCGCAGGAAAAGATGTGAAAAAAGATCGCTTTTTGGGTAAAAAAGTGTATGAAACAGATGTGTCGCGTGCTATGAAAGAACCTGAAAAGGTGATTGAAGATACATTAACATACGCTAAGATGTATGGAGAAGAGCAGAAGAGTGAAGTGGCAAAGAGTGTGTTTAAGCACGATGAAAATTCTGCTGTGTCAAAAATTTATAAGCATTTAATGACAGGTGTTAGTTTTATGATACCAGTTGTAGTAGCGGGTGGTATTTTACTGGCTATTAGTTTTATATTTGGGTTAGATTCTAGTGACGTTAATGATCCATCTTATAACGTGTTTGCAGCAGGGTTAAATTTCCTAGGTGGTGGAGATGGAGCATTAGGATTAATGGTTCCAGTACTTGCTGCGGGTATTTCTTATTCAATCGCTGATAGAGCTGGTATTACTGCTGGTTTAATGTGTGGATGGGTAGCCAAAAGTATTGGTGCAGGATTCCTTGGTGGTATGGTAGGAGGCTTTTTAGCTGGTTATATTACTTTAGCATTGATTAAGTATATTAACGTACCTAAGAGTATTGAATCAATTAAGGCAGTTTTGATTATTCCTGTATTATCAGTAGGTATTTCTGGACTATTGATGCAATTTGTAATTGGAACACCAATCTCAGCATTACTAGATGTACTACAAAATTGGTTGTTAAGCCTTGGAACTGGTAACAAAGTATTGTTAGGAATTATTACTGGTTGTATGATGGCATTTGATATGGGAGGACCATTAAATAAATCTATTTTTGCATTTAGTATGATTGCATTTGAAGCTGGTGATTATGTGCCATTTGCTGCAGTAATGGCTGGTGGTGTTACACCTCCATTAGCATTAGCTTTATCTACGCTTGTATTTAAGAAAAAATTTACTCCAGAAGAAAGAGAAATGGGAAAGTCAGCTTGGATTTTAGGTGCTTCTAATATTACAGAAGGTGCTATTCCATTCGCTGTTGGTGATCCACTTCGTGTTATTCCATGTATTATGGCAGGAAGTTCTGTTTCAAGTACTTTATCGTTATTGTTTAATTGTGCGTGTAGAGTTCCTCATGGAGGTTTATGGGCAACTTTAATTCCAAATGTATTTGATAATCCATTAATGTGGGTGGTATCTATTGCTTGCGGAACTGTAGTTGGCTGTATCTTAATTGGAATTGTAAAAAAAGATAAGGTGAGTGATTAATGCTTTGTAACATGAAAGATTTGTTGATTGTTGCACAAAAGAACAAATTTGCAATACCTGCATTCAATATTAGCTCATATGAGATGTTTACAGCTGTTATTGAAACTGCCATAAAATTTAACTCTCCAGTCATATTTGAGATTCATCCAGATGAATTAGCATTTATTGGGGCAGATTTTATTGAATCAATGAAATCTCGAATTAAGTCTTCAAATATTCCAGCTGTGATTCATCTAGATCATGGGGCTAATATGGAAGATATATTGAAAGCTATTCAAGCTGGTTTTACTTCGGTAATGATTGATGGATCGCGTTTACCTTACGATAATAATGTAGAAATTACAAAAAGGGTTGTAGAGATAGCTCATTTCGTTGGAGTGTCAGTAGAAGCAGAATTAGGAACAATTGGTGTAAATGCAGATACAATTGAAGATGGTACAGACGAAATCGTATACACAGATCCTTCTTTGGCCTTGGATTTTGTTGAAAAGACAGGTGTTGATACATTAGCGGTGGCCATAGGAACTGCACATGGTTTATATCCAAAAGATTACAAGCCTAAGTTGCAATTAGATTTAATATCAAGAATTTCTAAATTAGTTGATTTGCCATTAGTATTGCACGGTGGAAGTGGTAATCCAGATGAAGAAATAAAAAAAGCTGCAGAACTAGGTATTTGCAAGGTAAATATTTCAAGTGATATAAAAAATGCATATTTTTGTAAATTACGCAATATCATAAATGAAAATGATAAGGCTTATGAACCGAATGTAATATTTCCGAAATGTATGGAAGAAGTGAGTAATGTAGTAAGTCATAAATTTGATTTATTAGGATCAAAGGATAAAGCATTACTATATTGATTTTTAAAATAATAAATGATGACTAGTTCGAAGAGTGTTGGAATGTAAAATCAACACTCTTTTTATAAGTTGAATTATTTGTGTTATTTCGCAAAAACTGCGAAATAACTAGATTGTTTGCGCACTCTTTTGTCTGTAGGAAATGCTTGTTGCGAATTATGATATAGATGCTTAAAGATATCAACGAGCAAGTAATAAACATACAGATATTAAAAGGAGAAAAAAGAGTATTAAAACATTATTAAGTATTTTAAAAGGAATTAAGAATGGCGTTTCTAGTGGTGTTAGAAAAGTTAAATCTAGCAAGAGATTGCAGGGAGCTTTAGCTTTAGTTTGTATTGTAGCAGTTGCATTTGGTGTTTGGTTTGGTGGATATTCTAAAGGGTTAGAGAAAGATACCACAATTCAAAAAACTGTTGTTAATTATCAGGATATTGAGAAGATTTCATTCCAGGAAGCTACAAATACTGAGGTTGGAGTTATTCATAAACCGATAGAAGTTTGGGGACATGAAGTTGATAATCCTCTTACAACAAGTAATTGCGTCTTTACATATAATATTTCAGTTGAAGCTGGATATGATTTGAAAGATATCAAGGATGATGGTGGTAATGAATTAACTCAGACTATTACAGTGACATTGCCTAAGGCTACAGTTTATGAGCCAAAGGTTGATGAAGAATCATTTACAAAGTATTGGGATGATGAAAAGATCACGGCTAATATTGGAGTGGATGATATTCATGCTAAGAAACTCGAAATGATTGAACATGCTAGAGAAGCAGCGATCGAAGGCGGTTTATATGAGAAGACTGCTGATCATGCTAAGGTAGTGATTACAGATTATATTCATTCACTTAAGGGTTATGAAAACTACAATGTAGTGTTCAATGAAGTGGATAAGGAGGCGTAAATACTATGAACAAGGTGGTAGTTGTTAAGGATTTTGCTTTACGAGGAATTCATGATGTAAGTCAGAATCCTCAAAAGTATTTTGCATTAATCGCACAGGCTAAACAGTATATGAATGCGATGTGTATTTTAGGTGATGAAGTGGTGAAATTAATAGCTCATGATAAATTAAATAATGCATAGTCATTTATTTGGCTATGTATTTTATTATGTCTTGAAATAAAAAATAGCCGGTTTATTACCGACTATTCAATAGGAATAAATTTGTTTTCTTCAACTTTCTTTGGTGCTTCTTTAGGAACTGTGACAACCAATTCTCCATTATTGAAAGAGGCTTTAATATCTTCTGTGCGAACATCATTTCCAACATAGAATGAACGAGAATAAGATCCGCTAACACGTTCTTGACGAATGATGCGACCTTCTTTATCTTTGTCTTCTTTATTCGTGTTGTGAGAAGCTGTTACTTTTAAATATCCATCCTTCAATTCTATCTGGATATCTTCTTTCTTAACACCTGGCACCTCAATGGATAATTCATAATCTCCATCTTTTTCTACAATGTCCGTCTTCATAACTGAAGAAGTTCCTTGTGAATCTGCTGTAAAGAAATCATCAAATAAATTGTCAAATACTGGATAGTAACGCATATCTAACACCTCCTGTGTACTTCTTATTTCTTAATACACCTATAGTATAGTTCTTTTATTAGCAGAGTCAAGTGTAGAGTGCTAAATTGAACAAACTTTTTTATTTGTTCAATTATATAGAATATGAAAATTAAAGAATGGATATTCATAAAATGAATGATTAATCGAAAGAATCCATACTATAATTAGTAAAATCGGAGGAATTGATATGTTTGGTTTTTATGTGTAAAAAAAGCGCCTTAAAACCGATGATTACAGGCTTTTAGTGCTTTTCCTAATGATATTCAATTGAGATTTTGATCGTCTACACGTCAAAAATGAAACGTTAGTGTTTTTTAAGGGACTCAAATATGGGTTCCTTTTTTTGAGTTTTGGTTAATTTCTGTTTGCTTACCTACATATAGAGATGTAATGAGGCATATGAGATGCTTTGATAAGGAGGAATAGGAATTATGAGTATTAATAAGTGTAAGGTTGGTGGAATTGTGGCTGAAGAGCCAAGAGTATGTAGTGATTCATATTATAAGGAAGCGTTGGAGATTGTGTTGGATGTCAATCGTAATGATATCTATAAGTTTGAGCGTATTAAGTGTTTGATTATTGAACCAAGCTTGATTGATAAGGCGATGAATCATGTTAAGGTTGGGGATTATTTTCTAGGAAATGGGCGTTTGATTTCATTTGAGTGTAATGAGACTAAGACTATTCAATGTCCACATTGTGGTAATGTGAGTACACGTACAAGACGTGTGATACATTCGGATGTTGTTATGTATGAATTTGAGGTGTCGCCTGGAACGTTTTTACCGGATTCAGAAGGAATCAATAGCGCAGTGTTTTCAGGAGTGATCCCAAATCCAATTGCTCAACAGAAGAATCGTGCTTTGATTTCATTGGTGATTAATCGTCCTATGAAGGCGCAGGAAGAGCTGAATCGTGCATTGAATGAAGAAATGAGAGGGGGCACAGAATGCTATAACTTAGTTAGAGTGCATGGATATAAGGATGTGGCTGAATCTATAAAGGAAAATATTCATCAAAAGGATCGTGTTTTTGTGAAGGGAGCAGTTTGTGAAAGAACCGTTCAATATCCAGTTCTATTTCGATGCCATGAATGTGGTGAGGAATCTGAACAATATATTGAGTGTACACGATATGAGGTAGTCGCAAGATGCGTGGATTTGGATAACCAGTATATACCGAATTTTAATTCGTTATGCGCAAATAATAGTTATGTTCAAATGGCGTAGGTTAATTTTTTAGAAAGTTTATACAAGTAAGGATGAAAGAAAGATAGAGGGAAATAAATTATGAAGAAAAACAGTGAAAAGTTTTTAATGAGTGCAATCGCAGGGATGACAGCTTTACAAGGAGTAAGCGCAACAATGGTAAATGTATGTGCAGACGAGGTGCATGTAAGTCATGTAAAGATAGAGACAAATAAAAAGGATGATTTAGAAGCGAAGCTTCATGACACAAAGAAGGATGTGGAAGATAAAACATTGACTTTGGATAGTGCTAAAGGACAAGTTAGTGTTGCCAGTAAACAAGTAGAAATTATTGAATCCAAACAGAATGAATTGAATTCGACAGTTCAACAAAATTATCAGTCTGCTTATGATTCGATCATGAAAGAATTACAGCCTTTGATGGATGAAATCAACAGCTTAGAATCACAGATCAAAGAGGCTAAGACCGACTTGGATGCCAAGATCAGTGAAAGTCAAAGGGCGAGTGAAGAATTGGATCAAGCCCAGAAGAATTTGAATTCTAAAAAAGAAGAATTAAATAAATTGCAGGATAAACTTGCTTCCTTTGGAGAAGTAGCGGATTTAACGGCTTCATTAGAAAATGCGAAAACAGAAAAAGAAGCGGCTGAAGCTACACTTGAAAAGGCGAAAGAAAATAGTGATGCCGCAAACAATGAGCTACAAGCAGCTAGTGCAGATGTAGATTTGAAACAGACAGCCGTAAATGAAGCGACCAATGCCTATAATGCAGCAATGCAGGATGTTTCTGTAAAAGAAGGCATTGTACAGGAAAAACAGGCAATTGTAGACCAATATAATGATGAGAATGGCATCGAAAATGCCAAGGCCGAATTAGAGGCAGCCCAAGCTGATTTGGCTACTGCACAAAATACAGCTTCAACACTACAGTCTACTCTTGCACAAGCACAAGCTGAATATGATGCAGCAGTAGTGGCAAGCCAAAGTGCACAGACTAACTATGATCATGCATCTGGTGAATTAGAATCTGCAAAGAGTGGTTTGGAAAGTGCTCAAGCAGCACTTGAAAAAGTTTATGCAGACTATGATGCGAACAAGAAAGAGATTGAGGCAAAGGATAAGGAAATCACTTCGTTGAATAGTCAGATTAATACGGCTCAAAATGAAGTGAATCAAGTGCAGTCGGATTATGATAAGGCGTTGAATGATTATAATTCGACAATGTCTCCTTTGGATCAGGCTAAGAAAAATCTTGCGGATTTTGAAGCGAAATATGCGACAGATTTGAATCGCTTAGAAACGGGAAGTCAAGGCTATTATGAATCATTAGGATGCTACGACGATATTAAACATATCTTTGATGTGAACAATGATTTTGAGGCTCGAGCAGATTTAGCTTCCTATACACATATGGGTCAAGCTGGAGATGCGACAAGCTTAGATAATATGAAGGCAAGTATTGATTATTTAAAAGAATATGACAAGCTGCGTCAACAGAATGGTTTATCCACTCCAAAAGTAAGTATGGCCGCAATGGCGATTGCACAGGTGAATGCCAACTATGCACAGGTAGAAGGAAATCACTCAAGTGTCTATGGATATTCAGAAAATCTTGCGTGGGGATATGGTGAGGCAAATACTTCAGGAAGTCCATTTAGAGGATGGTATGACTATGAAAAGAAACAGTTTGAATCTGGAAATCATAAATTTTCTGAAGTAGGCCACTACTTAAATATTATGAATCCAGAGGATGAAACGACTGGATTTGCACTTCAAAAAGTGAATGGTGTATATGCACAGGAATTTGGATATCAGGAAGATAAAGATACTGTGATGACGATTGATGAATTTGAACAATCCTTCAACAGCTACTACAACAACTTGAAATCTGTAGATTCTCAACATAAAGCTTTACAGGATGCACTTAAGAATGCAACTAGCTCAACGACTAAGGATGATACTTTATTAAAACAGACATTGGCATTATTGAATTCTAAAAAGGATACACTTTCTGGTTTACAGAATCAATTGTCTACACTAAATCGTTCTAAGGCTGAATTAGAGAAGGCTTCTTCTGCTAAGAAGGATGCAGTGAATCAAGAACAAAATCATGTAGCTGATGCTCAGAATGTAGTGAATCAAAAGAGTAGTGCGAAAGTAGATGCTGAAAAGGCATTGAATGATACTTTGAATGTTGTGTATGAAAAGGAAGAAGCTAAAAAGCAGGTGGAAGCTAAATTAAAGGATGCCAAGAATTCTGTATCTTCTATTCAAACAAAGATAGATACATTCACGAACAATATTGAAAACTGGGATACGAATAAAGAAGAGGCGAACAAGGCTTTGGATCAGGCAAATAAAGATCTTGTTTTCGCAAAAGAAAATGTTTCTAAAACATCTGCTGTATTAGAAGACTTGAATGTGGAATTAGATGCATTAAAGGCTATGCAAAGTAAAGCGCAGACTAAGGCAGAAGAGAATAATGCAGTTCTAAATACTTCGCAAGTAGACTTTGATCAGAAGAATCGTGTATTTGAGGCAGCTCAGAAGAAGGTATCGGATTATGAGAATACAGTAAAGGGTGTTGAAAGTGTGAAAAAAGAAATGGAAACACTAGGTACTCGTATTGATGAATTGACAAAATCAAAAGCTGATTCTGAAAAGAAGATTGCTGAGTTAAAGACTTCGATTTCTGAATGGAATGATTCATTAACCGAAAATAAAGCTTCTGCATTACCATACGAACAAATGAAGAATGTATTGAATGATGTCATGTCCAAAGGTACAAAGGCAGATTTAAGTAACATTCAAGATGCGTCTATGCGAGCTTTACTTGCGCAGTTATCAGGTAATGTGGATGAGCTACAAGAAATCAATGCAGCCTTATCTTTAGCTAAAGATAACTATGCCAAAAAATACAATGTGTATTTGGATGCCAAACAAGACTTGATGGATGTAGAAAAGGCTTATAACGAAACGATGCAGGCATTGAATGATTACTTGAAAGAGCCTACAACAGTTAAGGTAAAAGATGATACAGCTACGACAAGCAGTTCAGTCAATACAGGTGTAGATACAAATATGATGGGATCTATGTTGATGACAGGACTTGCAGGGCTAGGTCTTGTGGGTGTATTGAACAAAAAGCGAAAGGAAGATTAACGTATCTTCCTTTTGTCTTCTAATTCTTTACGAATCAAATCATAGTTTTGAATGATACGACTCGCCATTTCTTTTTGTTCCTCACTAAATTTTTCATCATTTAAAATAATGGCATCGGCACCAAAACGCTTGAAATAATTATAGATTTGGAAATTAGAACCCAATACTTTATAAATTGAATAATCATCAATTTGATCAATCTTATCTATATATGTTGGTCTAAATGTATAGATACGTTCTAATAGGGAAACCCCATTCTTTGTAAGGGCAACAATCGTATGTTCTCCAGGCATTTGTTGAGCTGAAGAAGGACAATATAAAATCGTTTCTTCTAGAGCTTGTCTTTGTTCTTCTGTGATTTTGATGGGATCTTTAGATAGTTTGATGATGTCACCAATATTGTCAAAACGATAAGAAATACATAATGAAATCATTTGTCCGGGATTGTTAAAATCTTCTGTTTTTACAACGCCCAATACATAATTATGATTTTCTTCAGGTGAATGCACAATTTTATAAGGATAGAAATTCATATAGTTCTTATCCGATTTATATTTAATAAGAATCGTATTCCCCTTTTTAATATATCGATTGATTTCTTTAAACTTCTTCTTAAATATGATTTGTTCACGAATATATTGGGGATGTTCTAAATACGATTTAAACATAGAATAGTAAAATTCACTGATGGAAGAAATCGAATTGTTGTTGATATGCTCATATTTAATATCCGTATAAATATCTTCGTTTGCCTTTGTCTGTTTGACTTTGATTATCATCTTTTTATTCTTAACCTTTTCACTTGCCAAGGTATCCATGCCGCCTATGATATAAGTGGAAAGTGTATTAACAGACACATCACTTAAAAGAGGAAGATGTTTCTTTAAAGTATCTTTGATAACGTTAGCCTTCTGCTCTTCTTCTGAATTAAATTCGTCATAGTAATTGATCATAATGGCAGAAATAAACGCATTACGATTGGGGATGGCCGTACCATCGCTCTTGATTCTAGAAAAACCAAAATCAAGCGCATCCTGATCTAGCTTTGTTAGTGTATCTTGATCTACATATACATTCGTTGTTTCATTGATAGAATACGTATCTTCTTTCTTTACTTTGATGGGTTCAATCTTTTTGTTGACCTCTCTTTTCAACATTTCTTCATATTTATTTTGATCCACATCCCTGTTACATCCAGGACACTTAATATAAGCCATATTCAATAATCCTCCAACTATCTATAAGTAAAGTGTAATCAATATTCCAAAGAGATTCAAATCAAATTTATTCAGAATACTAGAAATAGTATTCTTTTTTGATAATTGGATGTAAAAAGTGTTCTTAATTAATGGATTAAGTAAGAAATAAATTAAATAAAAGATAATAATCATGTTCATTAAATGTATTTTAATCCACATTTTTGAAACTAAATATACAGAGTATATTAGATTTGTACTTAATAAGGAGGAAGAAAATGGAAAAGAAACAATGTGCATTAAAAACTTTTGTAAAAACACTTGCGGTAGCCATGCTTGTATTTTATATCATGCGATTTGTGAATATACACTTGCTTTCTATTAACTTGGATGATAGTCAGGAATCGGTTTATCAAGGATTGTCCGTATTTAGTAATGCACTGTTCTTTTATCTTCCAAAATTTCAATGGATACAAAGGATTGAAAATAAGATTGTGCTTCTACTCTTTATATATGGAGGACCCGCCGTGATTGGAATGCTAGGACTATTCGGATTGGATTTATTGGTTACAGGAAGAAGGCGGAATTTGAATTCTATAGGAAAGTCTAGCTTGAAGCTGACATTATTTATTACTTGTATATAGGCTTATGCACTCTATACACATGGATCTGTGATTGTAGCGGATAATCCTATCGGATATACGATTTTATATAGTGTGATGTTTTTTATGGACTGGTTTATGTTGAGTTTGGTTATTGTAGCTTTTATGCGATTTATTAAATCTAAAAAAGAAGGAGGAAATGGAATATGAAGGTATTGTTGAATGTACCCTTTGATGAAAAGGATGATGCAAAATTTTTAGGGGCTAAATGGGATAAGAAAGTGAAAAGCTGGTATATTGAGGATATTTCTGACATTGATGAATTCTCACAGTGGACAGGGGATATTATCTGCGAAAATCTATATATCATAAGGGCAGAGAAGACTTGTTACAGATGCCACAGGAAGACGCATGTCATGTTGTTGGCAACGGATCGAAGCTATGCGAAAGAAGAGGAATATCGATTAAACACAAATCTTCAAATTCTTACTTTTGTGACTGATATGCCTAAATTTCTAGAACAAGATTTAGAAGATTATAAATATTATTTATCTTTCTCGAAAGCAGCTGATTATATGTATTTTATGAATCATTGTATGAATTGTCGTGCTAAACAAGGCGATTCTTATCTGCATGAAATGCCAGAAGAAGCTATATACAAGCATTTGTTCTATGAGAATGTAAAGCCATGTACATTCATGGATATTTCAGACGATGAATATATGATCCCGATTACTTGTGATCTTCCACATTATGATGAGGTGGCCAATGATGTGGAATTGATGAAGCTTCATATTGAAAATTCAGAAATAGAGAATAGAGCGAGCATGATGGTAACACAGGAAAAAATGAATGAATTGTTACCAAGTGTAGTTAATTATTATCAAGGCGCAAACATATAAGAATAGATAAATAATGTGTATTTTTTATCAATGTTGGCAACATGATTGCAGAAAGTGAGGATAGAGCATGAATATTTCTAAGATTGTGATTACAGGAGGTCCTTGTGCAGGTAAGACAACGGGGATGAGTTGGATTCAAAATACATTTACTCAACGTGGATATACTGTGCTATTTGTTCCAGAAACAGCGACGGAATTGATTACGGGTGGAGTAGCTCCGTGGACTTGTTCGAGTAATTATGAGTATCAAAAGTGTTTGATGCAGCTTCAAAAAGAAAAGGAGGCCGTGTTTGAAAGGGCAGCTTTGTCGATGGGTGCAGAAAAGATTTTGATTGTCTTGGATCGTGGTATGTTGGATAATAAGGCCTATATGACAGATCAAGAGTTTGAGGATGTTTTAGACTATTTTGGGGATAATGAAATTGAATTAAGAGATAGTTATGATGCCGTCTTTCATTTGGTGACAGCTGCCAAGGGAGCGGAGAAGTTCTACACAACGGCTAATAATACGGCTCGTACGGAAACGGTAGAAGAGGCGGCAGCTTTGGATGATAAATTGATTTCGGCATGGACGGGACATCCTCATTTTAGAGTGATTGATAATACGTCTGGTTTTGAGGAAAAGATGAAGCATTTAATTAAAGAAATTTCTACTTTCTTAGGGGAGCCTGAGCCTTTTGAGATTGAAAAGAAATATTTGATTGAATATCCGGATATTGAGATGTTGGAATCGATTCCGAATTGTGAAAAGGTAGAAATCATTCAAACATATTTAAATTCATCTGAAGGCGAAGAAAGACGCATTCGCCAGCGTGGCAGTAAGGGGAATTATATTTATTTTGAAACGTGTAAGATTGCGATTTCGGGTTTAAAGCGAATTGAAATTGAAAGAAGGCTTTCTAAGGATGAATATTTAGCAAAGCTAATGGATGCAGATCCTTCGAAAAGACCGATTCGTAAGAATCGCTATTGTTTAATGGATGGCAATCAATATTTTGAAATCGATGTATATCCATTCTGGAAGGATAGGGCGATTATGGAAATTGAATTGTCAGACCCAAATGAGAAGATTCGTTTTCCTAAGATTATTAAAGTGTTAAAAGAAGTAACACAGGATATCCAATATAAGAATTCTTCGCTTGCCAAAATAAAATAGATATCTTTTTCTTTTAGTTAATAATTACTTCTTTCTTCACATGTAGTGTAATAAAGGAGTGAAAGATGATGATTAAAAAGATTATAGTTTCAAGTGTTCTGTTTGGATTGGTTTATGGTTTTATTTCAAATTATGGAACGTTAGTAGGAGAAAACAATTGGACGCCAATGGATCGTTGCATGATTTCTGAAATGAGTACAGGATATGCTCTGATTATGGCTATATTAGTAGTCACTTTATATTTGATTTTTTCATATGGAAAGTCAGATGAGAACATTAAAAGATTAAGAAGAGAATATTTAGATAAGAATGGATTTAGTAGTGAAGAACAATTATCGAATATTGAATATAGAGAAATGATGGATTATGCCAATAGACATAAGGGTATGAATAAATGGATAAAGTATAGTTTAGTGGCGTGTATCTTGGTTGTGGGAATTATCGAAAGTAATCCTGTTCATGCTGCGTATAAGCAAGGTCAAGTATTATATAATGAGCAAATCGCACTAGAAGAACAGCGTGCAAGAGAAGCCGAGGCTGCATACAATGCGCCTTTTGAAGATCAAATCTTATATTTAGAGGGATTACCACCGATTCATGTGGTTTCGAATAATACTTTTAAAACAGGCGATGTGAATACATATATTGATACATATATTCGATCTCAGCCGCAGGTCTTATTAAGTCGTTGTGCCATGATCAATATTTGTGATGAGAATCATTTTAATTATTATCAACAAACACATGATATGGCTATAGATGATGAAACCTATGCCTTTGCGCACAGCTCAGATATGAATATCTTTGTACCTCTAAGTCTAACGGATTACGATCAAGAAACGGTTACTCATGAACTGACACATATTTTTGATTATTCATTGGCAGATGGCTATACATCCTATATGGGAGTGTCTATTCGTCAGGATTTCAGAAACTATTTCAATGAAAATCCAATGTTGTTTAGAGAATATAGCTCAACAGATCCAGCTGAATTCTTTGCGGATGCAGGTAATTATTATGTAAATTTCCCAGACCAGTTAAAGGAAATGAATATGGACTTGTTTAATTATATGAATGGTTTAATGGGATTGTATTAGAGATGATAGTTTAATTTATCATCTTTTTTTATTTTTGCACTATAAAAAGTGTTTATAAATAAGTTATTGAAGTTGTTAAAATCTGTTAAATAAACGAGAATAGTGTACATATAATAATGAAAATGAGACATTTTTAATGGATGAAATGGATAGTATATTTAATGTGTAATTAAACAGGAGGAAATGTATATGAAGAAACAGACGTATCGTTTTGAGGAAAGAAGTTTAAAGTTACCGAATCCAATGCATTTGGATGCTTGTAGGCAAGGTGGAAATATTTATCGCAATAAGAAGAAGTATACAAGAAAGGGAAAGGCGAAATTTGATTATAAAAAGGAGGTTTCAAATTATTGATTTATAAAGTAAGGTTAAATTATTTATTTCAGGAGTAATTATTTGAATGGTTTGTATCAAATGTATGTTTAAGAAAGGGAAAAAATGGATAAAATTGTTGGCTTATTAATATTATTAGTTCTATTTACTGGATGTGCTGCTCAATCTACAAATACAGTGGATTATAATCATCCTTCTACAATTCAAGAAGAAAACTATGCGTCATATGAAGATTGGGTGGAGGAAGAATTATCTGTAATTCAATATTATACAGATTGTACGAATCAAGACTTGGAATATATGCGACAAATCGCATTGCAGGACCATGAATATTTTAGAGAACAAATGCGCTTGTTTAACGAGCAGGTGGATGCGTTTAATCAGCAACAGGTGAATCAACAAAATGACATGGCTCAACAACAGTTTGATCAGCAGCAACAAATGTTTGATCAACAAATGCAGATGGACAATGGATTCTAGAAGGAGGACAATATGTTTGGTAAAAAGATGACATGCGTACTATCAATAATTGGATTGTCTTTGGTTGGATGTTCTAATGTTGAACAACCTGTAAAAGAAGAAAAGAGTGAGGTATTAAATGAAATTGAAAATGTAGAAGAATCCACAAATTCATATATTCCTAAACAAGATGAGGCTCAGGTAGAAAATAATAATAATCAAGTATATGAAGTACAACAACCACAAAAAGAAGTCATTGAGGTACCTGCATGTGATGATACGATTCCTTATGGTTCCTATATATCTTATAATGAAGCGAACATGGTAGCTCAAAATGCTTTAAATGAAAGCTTCTTTGCGCAAGGCTGGTCCAATGGACATTATGGTGTGGATACCCATCAAACGGAGTGTGGAACTATTTATTATACATATTGGTTTGAAGAGTTTGTGGGAAGTTGATGTTGTTAAAGGGGTTTCAAAAAAAGTGAAACTTGTTATTGTAAGTACTTACATTTTGGTCTATGATATTAGAAAAAGGAAGAGTTAGGTAAAAAAATGAAAGATCAAAATTGTGCTTACTGCATGGAAGGCGAGCTAGTTGCTGCTTTCGGAATTAAAATTTGTGAACTAGAAAGTTCAAAGGTTTATTTGTTTAAGGAGCAAAGTCATCCTGGTCGTGTAATTGTTGCACACAAAAAACACGTGAGTGAAATTACAGAATTAACACCAGAAGAAAGAGCTGCTTATATGGAAGATATCAATAAGGTAGCTTGTGCTATGCATGAAATTTTTAATCCAGACAAAGTTAACTATGGTGCATATGGAGATACGGGTCACCATCTTCATTTCCATTTAGTACCAAAGTACAAGGATGGATATGAATGGGGCGGAGTATTTGCGATGAATCCTGGTGAAAAAACTTTATCTGAAGAAGCTTACCAGGAAATGGTAGATAAATATCGCGAAGCATTATCTAAATAATCTATTCGTGACTGGCATCATATAGTTTCTGAATATCATCGGGAAGCTTATCTGGAAGCATGGCCTGAATATGTTCTTCTGTTCCATCTTCCATGGCAGTCTTGTAGTACCAACATTTAAATTCTAAAAGGGAAAGCGTTTTTTGAAGACTTTTGATTTCATCCTCAACGGCTGATTTTCTTGCTTCAAATAATTCTTTCCTTTTTTCATAGCTCGAACTTCCTTCTGAAACCCAAGTAAAGAATTGATTAATTTCTTTAATGCCTAATCCTGATTTTTTCAAACATTCAATGACGTGTAGAGCTTCAATTTCATTATTACTAAAATAGCGAATATTTCCTTTGCGAACTAAATTAGGGAAGAAGCCTTCCTTATCATAATATCGCAGTGTAGAAATGGGTAAATCAAACATTTCTGAAACTTGTCCAATTGTATACATAATCTTATCCTTCTTTCTTAACCTAAAGTCAGCTTTAGCATTATAGTAATATCAGGAGGTTCATATGTCAACGAAAGTATAGTAATTCTGATATTCTAGTTAGAGAATGTGAAAAAGGAGCAATTGAAGCAGGTCATGAAGTAGAATATGTGTCATTAAAAGGAAAATTATTAAGTATTGTATGCCTTACATTTATAAAGAGTGGTTGTTGTATTTTGAAAGATGATATAGCTGAAATCATGGATAAAGTAAAGAAAGCTGAAGTTATCGTATATGCGTCTCAAATCTATTATTACGAAATATGTGATCAAATGAAAACACTATTAGATCGTTTGAATCCATTGTATTCGAGTGATTATGCATTTAGAGATATCTACATGATCGCAATGGCTGCAGAAGATGAGGAGAGTGCATTTGAAAAGGCAGAGTTAAAGGGCATTATGACAGGTGCTGGTATTGCAGATGCCAATGATGCGCTAAATCATAATGATGTGATGAAAAAAGCATATGATTTAGGTAGAAGCTTATAATATTTTGATAATTGCTTGGTAATAATGCCAGGTTTTTTTTGTTTAAAAAAAAATTATATTTATTTGCAACTTTTTTGATAATTCCTCCGTTAATTGTAGTGAAGGAAATAAAAAAGACTATGAGATAGGAGGAAGAAATATATGAATAGTTTATTTTACGGATTTATTTTGTTGGCATTTCCATTCGTGATTTGTACGTTAGTGATGATTGTAAGGCTACTGTCATTTTTAGTTAATGATGTACGAGAAGGTATAGAACCATTATTAAAAAGCTATGTATGGCTTATGAAACATCCGATAAAGATGATTAAAATGGGGTTGGATCAAACTTTAATTCGATTTATGTGGTTAGATGATTGGCTTTTTAAAATGATTGCGAAACGTAAATATAAAGGATATATGAAGAGAATGAAGCGTGTACCATATGAAGATGAAGAATTTCAGGAAGATATAAAAGATACTTTGAGAATTTGTAGTGGGTGGATAGAACTTGTGAATGACTATATGGAAGATTTTCCAGAATATCCTTATACACCACGTCGCGTAGTGTATGAAGAATATGAAGATATCTGGTATTAAGGAGGAAAGAAAGATGACAATTTTATCAGCAGTTTTATATTATGTAGTAACAATTTTTGAATCTTTGTGTTTAGGCGAATTATTAGGCACATTTTTAGCGTTTTTTGGCATGTTAATGTATAACTTGGTAAAAAAAGAGAGAGAACATATTAAGCCTACAATAAAAATTTATATTTGGACACTTAAACATCCTATTAAAACCATAAATTTGATTAAAGATATGCTAGTAACTGACTGTATGAGCTTAGATGACAAGGTTTTTAATATGATTCTAAAACGAAAGTACAAAAGTAATAAAAGACGTTTAAAACGTATTCAATATGAAGATGAAAGTGAAAAAGAATGGATGGAAGGTACAATGAAATCATTTGGTGATGTATTACAACACACTTCGAAATGTTTAGACATAGGTCCAAGCTTTATGTATGCACCTAGACGTGTTGTTTATAAAGATTTTGATCAATATTGGGAAATGATTCTATAGTATAAGAATGAAGTTATTGTTACAGTTTAGAAGTATTAGGATTAAATTGAAATTAGGAGGAAATTTAAATGTTAGGAATTTGTTTGATTATTATATTAATTGTTATTGCATGTAGCTTTATGAAACAGGATACAAATCAAAATAAGTATTCACTTGAGGCAAGACGAAAAAAAGTAAATCTATATAGAAATATGGGAATCTTATTAAAGGGATTATGTTTTGTGACATTTGCGTATGGAGCATATAAAATGGCTTTTGGACCAAGCGTAACAGCCGAATTAGGAAGTCAGGCATGGACAAACCAATTTAATGCTTCTTATGCGTATGACGAATCATTATCTCGTATGTGGCCAGTTTTGATGTTTATTTTCGCTATCACAGGAGGTTTAGGCCAGCTTTGCATGAATAAATATAAAAAATTGTCTTCTGGATTATGCGGAGAAGAACGTGTATCACACGCGTTAAATTCTTTGCCAACAGAATATACAGTTTATAATAATGTTCCAATTGAAAAAGATGGAAGACAATCAGAAATCGATTCACTTGTTGTATCAAAGTATGGAATCTTTTTGGGGGAAGTTAAAAACTATAAGGGTCGTATTATAGGAAACGAAAATGATGGAATGTGGACTCAAATTAAGAAAAGTTCAAGTGGGGAACATTATGAGAATAGTGTTAAAAATCCTGTTAAGCAGGCTAAATTTCAGTCTTATCTACTTTCTTCAATTTTAAAAGAAAAAGGATTGAACTGTTACATCAACCCATATGTTGTATTTACAGGCTCTGAAAGTGTTAATACAGATTCTGACATTGTATTAAGAAGTGAGAATGAATTTAATAGTAAAATCCTTTCTTTTAAAGAAGCAAGAATTTCTAATGAGAATTTATCAAAACTAAAAGGAGTAATTGAATGTCTTCAAAGGTCAGAATCATAAAGAGTAAATGGCAAGAAGCACCATCAGGAACAGTGGCATATATATCCAAATATGATGTGAGTACCTATTTTATGACATGTGAATCTGGTGCTATAATCATCCTGCAAGGGTATCCCTGAAGAAGTTGTAATGTCAGGAATCTTAGATGAAGATTTCTGGTTTGGATACATCATAGAAGGATACCAGTATCTGACAATAGAAGATGTTCTGAGCATTACAGCTAAAAATGATGTGACATATTTTGATATCGAAAATGTTGGGATTATTCAAAAAATATTTCATGAATATGTGGAATTTACCAAGCCACTATTGGAAATTGCAGAAGATAAGAAAGGGCGGAAGAGAGTATGAACAGGAGTTTACCTGACATTCCAAAGGAATGGATACAACAGGCAAGGATGGCAGATGAATCTGCCATTGAGAAAATATATAGTAAAACTTATCCTAAGGCATATACTATTGCGTATTATTCTTTGGGAGCCACAAATAAATTTAAGGATGAGGCACAGACAATTACTCAGGATAGTTTGAGAAAAGCTTTTGAAAAGCTGAATCAATTAAAGGATGATGACAAATTTGCGCCTTGGATGTATACAATTTTAAACAATTCGATTCGCGATTATTTTAGGACACATAAAAATAAAGACTACCAGACAAGTACATTTAGTGAATTGGACAGAGAAGACTTCAGAGATAATTACGAAGAATCCATTGTGGATGATTCTGTGGCATTTAGTCCAGAAGCAAATATGAATACAGAATTAATTGCCGAAGGTTTAAAAGGCTGTCTAGATAAATTACCAGACAATCAAAGATTTGCGTTGATGATGCAGATGTATCAGCAGTTGACCTCAAAAGAAATTGCTGAACAAATGGAAGTGGAGGAGAATACAGTCAAAAGCTGGATTCGACGTGCAAAACTATCAATCAAGGATATGATTGAAGAATTAAGAAGTCAGAACAAGAGTTTCTATGGTATTGCCCCATTACCATTCCTTGCTTGGATGTTGGACCAGGAATTAAAGCCAATTCCATCATTCAATGCGAAAACATTCGCAGATGGTGTTGTATTGAAAATCAAGGCAGATACAATCCAAACGCCTCCAATTCAAAAGGAGCATATGTCTACAGTTAAAAAAGTCAGTACAAATCCAAAGACGCAAGTGACTTCACAAGTGGTCAAACAAACAGCTGCATCAACTACGGGAAAATTAGTTGCAGGAATCAGCTTAAAAGTAGTGGCAGGTGTAGCAGTATTTTCAGCGGCTGCCTTTGGAGGGTATAAGGCAGTGGATGTCATATATAATAAGCCTGTAGAACAAGAAAAAACAGAAGTGGTATCTGATAAACAAGAAACAAAGGAAGAAAAGAAGAAGGATGGCTTTGAAAAGGTTGATTCATACAAAGATGGTGTATATAAAATGACAGCGGATCTTCCTGTGTATAATACAAGATCCAAAGAGGATCCTTATGGACAAACAGTTTATCGGGATACGCCAGGTGGAGACCAAATTAAATTGACACATGGAGTATATAAAGATAATGATGGAATTTATTGGGCAAAACTCGATGAGGATAAATATGTCTGTATAAAAGATAAAGAGGGGGAGTATCTCGGTGAGTATTTAGGCAAAATGATTTCAATAGATGAATATGTTGATTTTGAAAAGGATACAAGTGATGAAGAACGGGAGCATCAAATAGAATTTTTCACAGCTTGTGGATTTGAAAACCCAGAAGACATAGGCCTTGGCGGCTATTATCCACAATTACATGATGATCAATATTGGGATTGGACTTATTTGTGTGATGATACAGCGCATTTTTAGAAATTGTTTTTATAATTGATAAGGCGCAGTGAATGGGTAGAAGTAAATTAATGTAAAAGTATATATGTAAAATAAATTTAATGTTGACATTGAATGTTGTTTTCATGTATATTCTTTTGCGTACAAATCGTACAGAAATTGACCGCCTAGATATAGGCCAAGGCTACACGGACGGCCGGGTCAAATGCCGAAGACTTGTTGAAGAAGCAAGAACCGTATTTAGGGAATACGGAAGGGTGTTTACCCTTATTGATTGAGTTAAAAGCTCAGTTTTGTAAAGTACAATATACCTTATAAAATGGTCAATAAGCTGGAATTTCTGTTACGGAAAGTATGCAGGTAGATGGTGGATGAAGATAGGTGTATTGTGCGCCTATCTTTTTTTGTGTTTAGTAAAGGAGAAGAGGAATATGAAAAAGATTATACAAACAAGCCTTAGTGCAGTATTAGTATTGAGTTTAGTGGGTTGTGGTTCGACAAAAGAGGAAGCAGTCTATCAAGATTCGATTGATGCATACGTAAATGAAATTGATATGGATTATGCGTATGATTTCACAAAAACATTATCTACAGATACTTCATTACATGATAATTCACTTGGCTTTAGAACGAGTGGTTCAGATGCGGAGCATAGAACAGCGGATTATTTAGCGAAAGAAATGAAGGCCATTGGTTTAAAGAATGTAGAAAAGATACCTGTCAATGTGGATAAGTGGCAATATAATGATGCTTCATTAACTATCGAAGGTACAGATATTGATTTAATGCCCGTATCTTACATGGTGAATGGTACGGATGAAAATGGGATTACAGCTGAAATTGTAGATTGTGGTACAGGATTTGCGAAAGACTATGAAGATAAAGATGTTGAAGGTAAGATTGCATTAGTTGGTGTGGATCAGTTTAATGAATCTTGGATAGGTGGATATATCTATGAAGCGTATGAGCATGGTGCGAAAGCCTTAGTCACATATGATTTAGATGGGTATGGAAGATTCAGTGATGACGATCATCAGATTCAGGATGTTTGTGCCGAAGATGTTATGCCTACGACAATCATCACAATGAGCGAGTACAAACAGATCAAGAAGGCTTTAAAACAAGGTCATAATATGGCAACTTTAAAAGTGGATAGTGTGATGGAAGAAGGAACTGGTACAAGCTATGATGTAGTTGGATATATTCCTGGTAAGTCACATGATCAACAGATTATTTTTGCCGGTCATTATGATATGTATTTTACAGGTTTTCAAGATGACTGTAGTGCCATCGGAACCATTATGTCGATGGCTAAGACAATGATTGATAGTGGATATGTTCCTGAAAATGATATTGTGGTTGTAGCACATGGTGCCGAAGAATGGGGTGCAACAGGCACTGAATTTGACTGGACAAGAGGTGCTTATGAATTGATCAATAATGTGCATCCTGAATGGACAAATAAAACTTTGGCATTATTTAACTTTGAATTGGATGCCTATGACGATGGTGGAGACACATTCATGGTTACGAGTGTTCCTGAATATGCTTCTTTAGTAAAAAGCTTAGTAAAATCAGGTGCATTGGATGGTGCTGTTAAAGAGTATAAGAACGGTATTTCTACAAAGACATATGATACAACGACAATGGAAGATGGTGTTTCTTATCGTAATGCAGGTGTTCCTTATTTCTTAAATACAACAGATACTTGTTCTGGAGAAACAAATGGTGATGGGGAATATACTTGGACTCAACTTCATTATCATACAGAATCAGACAATACGGATACGTATAGTGAAAAGGTGATGAAGGCTAATATTGCCGTATTTGGAAGTATGGCTATCGCAATTGATCAGCTTCCTGCTATGAATTTAAATATGCAGGCAACGATTGATGATTTAACGGCAAGCTTCAATAACGATCTCGCAAAAGAAGCAGGTGTATCTAAAAAGGATTGGGATAAAGCTTTAGCAGTATTCCAAAAAGAAGTGGATGCACTAAATAAAGAGGGTCAAGATATCAATGATCGTTATATTGATGCTGTTTCAAATAAAAAGGATGTAACATCGATTCAAGAAGAAGGAAAAGCCTACAATAAAAAAGTATTAGACTTATTTAAATATGTGCAGGATAATTTTGTAGGAATCGTATTCTCAAGTGATGTTGTGATGAAGCATGTGGGATATCAGAACAACATTGAATATATGGATGAAATCATTAAAGATTTGAAAAAGGATAAAGTGAGCGATGCACTCGACGTAGCTTATCAATTAAATGGATTGTGCGAATATAATTACTACTTATTCTCTGCCAATGCTGCCGCAAAGGTTGATGCACATGCAGATAAAGCAGTTGAAAACAATAAGTGGTGGGGTAACGATAAGGGTTACTACTTCACAAACACAAAAAACGCCACTTCATCTTTATTAAATAAAGAAGATGGGGATGACGTGAGTGAAGAAATCAATGCGTATGAAAGTGCCAGAACACAACAATTAGGTTACTATAAAGAAGTACTTGAAAAAGAAATCTTGGCGATGAACAAGATTGGTAAATAATTCTATAAGCTTGGCTAGATGCCAGGCTTTTCTTATATGATTTAATTGTGACAAAATACTTGAAATGTATTATATTTGTAGAAGATATAGGAAGGGGTTAAAATGGCAAAATTATATGGGAATAATGCACATAATGGCAATGCACAATTAAAAAGAGAGTATGAAGAAAAGATGCAGGCATGGAAAGGCCCCAAAACAATAAGTAATGTTATAACTATGATAGGCTTTATTGGATTCATGGGAACTATACTATTAAGTTTTATCGGAGTTATGCCTTCAGTGAAATCTGCGGTTGAATTTTGGTTTATTGCTCTAGTAGGAGCAGTTATGAAGTCCATTACGAATTCTAGATATGAGAAGTATAAAGGTAAGGCGGATGCATTGAATATTGGTATTCAAGGGGAAGAGGTCATTACTTCTACATTAACATCCTTACCCGATGATTATATGATCTTTAATAATGTGGCATTGAATTATAATGGGCAGCTTACAGAAATTGATTGTATTGTATTAAGTTGTTTTGGAATTTGGGTTGTGGAAGTAAAGAGCTATAAAGGCGTCATTCATGGATTTGCTGCCAATGATATGTGGTCACGCATAAAAACGAGTAAGTCTGGAAAAGAATATGATAGTGAAATTAAGAATCCTTTAAAACAAGTAGAAAGACAGGTTCAAATCTTATCGAATATGTTGTATAGAAAAGGAATTCGTACAACAGCACAAGGCTATGTCGTATTTCCGGTTGCTGAAAATGTGAATGTGGATTCAGATAAAGTATTCTTAAACAGCAGCCAATTAAAACGTGAGATTTTATCTTACAATCAGGCTGTATTGCCAAAGGATAGAGTAGAAACAATTAGGGATGTATTAACACAGCTATAATATTTTTGGAAACATTTAGTTTGTTTCCTTTTTTTCTTGTGACAAAATAAACAAAATGTACTATATTCTTATAAGAATGAGGGTATGAAAATGGCAGAATTATATGGAAATGATTCTAATAGAGAAAGTGACAAAATAAGAAATCAGTATAAGAATAAAGTACAGACATATGAAGGTCGAATGAAAACAGGTAAAATTCTTATGGCAACAGGCATATTATGTATTGTTGGAATTTTAAGTATAATTAGTTTTGGTGATATGGATTTAAATACAGTTGTTTTAGGCATTATTTTATTTATACTTTGTGCAGCCATGATAATTGGTATGATTCTGATAGATGAATCTGAGCCGAAGTATGAGAAAAGTAAAAAAGAGTTAGAGTCACTAGGAGAGGATGTTCAAGGTGAAGATGTTATCGCATCTACATTAAAATCATTACCTAATGAATATATGATTTTTAATAATGTGCTGTTAAACTATAATGGACAGCTTACAGAAATGGATTGTATTGTTTTAAGCTGCTATGGAATATCGATTGTAGAAGTCAAGGATTGTAAGGGTGTTGTTCATGGACTTGCATCCGATGATGTATGGTCATGTATGAGAATTGATGATTCGAAAAAGGCATACGAAAGTGAGATTGAAAATCCATTGATAGAGCTACAAAGACAGGTTCAAGTTTTATCAGATATTTTGGATAGAAAGAATATTTGTACAGATATACAGGAATATGTCGTTTTGCCAATGGCAGAAAATGTGAATGTAGATTCAGATAATGTATTATTAAATAATATTCAACTGAAACATGCGATTCTATCAAGTGATAAAAAAGTATTATCGGATGATCAAATAGAAGTAATTAAAGGTGTTTTGACACAACTTTAATTTATGAATAAGGAGATTTGAAATGGCTAAAGTATATGGAAATAATGCGCATAATGGCAATGCACAATTAAAAAGAGAATATGATGAAAAGGCATCAGCTGCCAAAAGAAGAATGAGAATAGAATTTATTATAGCGATGATAGGCTTTATAGGTTTCCTTGTAATTACACCTTTTTTAAGTGGTTTATGGTTTGTGCTAGTTAATTTTACAACGGTCTTTTCATCGATGAAGTATGAGAAGTATAAAGGTAAGGCAGATGCATTGAATATTGGTATCCAAGGAGAAGAGGTTATTACTTCTACATTAACATCCTTACCCGATGATTATATGATCTTTAATAATGTGGCATTGAATTATAATGGGCAGCTTACAGAAATTGATTGTATTGTATTAAGTTGTTTTGGAATTTGGGTTGTGGAAGTAAAGAGCTATAAAGGCGTCATTCATGGATTTGCTGCCAATGATATGTGGTCACGCATAAAAACGAGTAAGTCTGGAAAAGAATATGATAGTGAAATTAAGAATCCTTTAAAACAAGTAGAAAGACAGGTTCAAATCTTATCGAATATGTTGTATAGAAAAGGAATTCGTACAACAGCACAAGGCTATGTCGTATTTCCGGTTGCTGAAAATGTGAATGTGGATTCAGATAAAGTATTCTTAAACAGCAGCCAATTAAAACGTGAGATTTTATCTTACAATCAGGCTGTATTGCCAAAGGATAGAGTAGAAACAATTAGGGATGTATTAACACAGCTATAATATTTTTGGGAACATTTAGTTTGTTTCCTTTTTTTCTTGTGACAAAATACATTAATTGTACTATATTCTTATAAGAATGGGGAGGGTATGAAAATGGCAGAACAATATGGAGATAATGTATCTAATCGAAATGAACAATTAAAAAATGAGTATGAAAGAAAAATGCGTTCATGTAAAGTCCCTAGCAGAATTGTTTTAGTGTTTTTACTTATATATATTGCTTATTTTTTTGTTGGACCATATAGTGGTTATTGGTTTTTCTATGATCCTGTTTTGTTTGTAGGCATATGCTTAATCTTGATTATAATCTATGGGATACTGTGTGCTGCTGCTCAGACAAATATCAATGCATATCAAGAACAATTGGATTGGTTGAATGTAGAGATTCAAGTTGGAGAAGTACTCGCATCAACATTAAAGGCATTGCCGGATGATTATATGATCTTTAATAATGTGGCATTAAATTATAATGGGAAATTAACAGAAATTGATTCGATCATTTTAAGCTGTCATGGAATCTTTGTCGTAGATGTTAAGAACTATAAGGGTGTATTGTTTGGACTTGAAGCTGATGAGGTGTGGTCACGCACAAAGACAAGTAAGGCTGATAAAAGCTATGGTGGTGCAATTAAGAATCCTGTAAAGCAGGTAGATAGAAAGGCCCAAATTGTATCGAATGTCTTATATAAGAAAGGAATTCGTACGGATGTGGATGGCTATGTAGTCTTGCCTATGGCAGACAAGGTCATAGTGGATTCGGATAAAGTGTTCTTAAATATTATTCAATTAAAACAGACGATTCTGTCAAAAGATAAAGTTGTTTTGTCGCAGGATAAAGTAGAAACAATTAAGGATATATTGATGCAGTTATGATGGATTTTAAAAGGGCATTAGATAAAGAACAGACAACATGCATTAATGGAATTTTTGTAGTACTTGTATTCCTATCGCATTTTGGACAATATGAAAGGATGCCATGGAATAAGCCAATTCTGGCTATTGGACAATTGATGGTGGCACCATTCTTGTTCTTTTCAGGATATGGAATTATGGAACAAATTAAGAAAAAAGGGGACGAGTACATTGATCACATGCCTAGAAAGAGAATATTTAAGTTCTACATACACTTCTGTATGGCATTATGTATTTATTTATTGTTGTCATTCTTATTAGATAAAGATTATTCATTATCAAGAATTATATGGTCATTTACGGCACTGAGTTCTATTGGAAATAGTAATTGGTATGTGTTTGCGATATTGGCAATGTATATCATTGTATATATTTCATTTAAATATTTTAAGAAAAATGGTATTGCCTCATGTGCCATTATGACATTTTTCTACATTATACTGATGAAAGCTTTTAAGGGACAAGACTGGTGGTACAATATTATTCTTTGTTTTCCTGCAGGTATGATTTTATCTAAATATAAAGATAAAGTTTGTTCTATCATTTGTAAACCTATATTCTTTGTATGCATGTTTATCTTAGCTTTGGTTCTATATATATTTCATTTACATATATTCGCATATGAAGTAATCGCAATAAGTCTATGCTTTTTAATTGTAGATATATGTGCATATAAGGAAATAAAAAATGATTTGTTTCAATTTTTAGGGCAATATGTATTTGAGATTTATATTCTACAAAGAGTATCGATGATCATATTTAAAAGATACTTTCATGAATGGATTTATTTCTTAATATGTATAGTTGTAACCTTTGGGCTTGCGTATGTATTTAAAAGGTTAGAAACTAAGATAGATATATTAATTTAGTGGGTAGAAATATCCACCTTTTTTGATTGCGTATGGTTAGAAAATTCACTTGTGAGAAGTTCACATTTATTGTTGAAAACAGGCATTTCCTAGTTGTATACTAGTACTAACTGCATATGTTGTTGTGAATGGGGAAAATTATGAAGAAGGTTAAAAATTATTTTGTGAAAGCCATAGTAGGAATAGTGGCTTTTTCAACGATGCTATCTGGTTGTGCAAAGACAAGTACAAAGTCTGATGATGATCATCTGACAGTGTTTTTGTGGGAGAGTAAACTGGTAAAAAATTTAGCACCCTATATTCGTTCTCAACTACCAGATATGGATATTGAATTTATTTCGGGTAATAATAATACGGATTTATATGAATATTACCAAGAACACGGCGAACTACCTGATATTATTAGTGTGCGTCGCTTTTCGGGTACAGATTCAAAAGAATTACAGCCTTATTTATTGGATTTAAGTTCCTATGATATTGTTTCAAAATATTATTCGTATGCCTTGCAGTATTACTTTAATAAGGATCAATCTATTAATTGGCTTCCTATATGTGGAATTCCCCAAACAATGATCGCAAATAAAACACTATTTGACCGATATGGCATCGCATTACCTACCAATTATGAAGAGTATGTAGAGGCTTGCCAAAAGTTTAATGATTTAGGTATTAAACCCAATTCCATGGATATGGGTGAAGACTGGTCTTGTCTTGAAGCCATTCAGGGTGGTGCGATTGATGAATTCACTAGTCTTGAAGGATTAGAATGGAGAAGTAAGGCAGAAAGTGCGGATGATAAGATCTCCTTTGACGAAGAAATGGGACATCGAGTATTTTCAAAGACCAATCAATTTTTAAAGGATTCTTATTTTACAGCCGAAGATGTAAGTCTATCGATTGATGATGGTACAAATATGTTTGTAGAGAAAAAATCAGCCATATTTCATGGAACACCAGACATATATAAAAATCTTTCTCAAGAAATGAAAGATTCTGAACTTGTTCGTTTACCTTATTTTTCTCAGACTTCAAACGATGGATATATCTATATGCATCCTTCTTTAAATGTGGCATTGAATTCAGATTTAGAGAACAATAAGACAAAATTAGATTTGGCATTAAAAGTATTGGATTGTATGGTTTCTAAAAAAGGACAACAGTTGATTGCGAATGGATCGGGTGTGATTTCATTTAATCAAGGCGTTCTATCCATGATGAATGATGTCAAAGGACTTGAGGAATCATTGAAAAATAATAATATTTATATTCGTTATTCCGCTCAAAAATCGTTTGTGGCTGCCAAAGAAGTTGTCCATGGATTATTAACTGGACAAATTGATGAAAATAGTGCGCATGATATTTTTTGCGAAATTATGAATTCAAAGAGTGATAAAGAAAAGGCGGTTGTTCATTTTGACAAAGATTATTCTATCTATTTAAATGATAAGAATGGTCGTGATGCGCCATCTTCGATTTTGACTACGGTAAGAAAGGCGTATGATGCTAAGTTGGCATTTGTACCATATTATTATTTCACTTCTTCTATTTATAAGGGAGATTGTACGGCAAGTCAATTGGGTTTAATGCTTTGTCATGATTCCAATACTTATTTAAATGTAAAAAAATTAAGTGGTAAAGATATCTATGGATTAGTTGAAAAACACTTAAAGGAATTTAATGTCAAAGACAAATATTCTTTGCCAATTGCTTCAGGAATGAAGCTTGTATTTGATCAAAATTATAAATTAAAAGATATATTGGTAAATGGTAAATCGATTGATTTTGATAAGAAGTATTCTATTCTTTTATCAGACAGTACAGATTCATCAAATGCCTCTTTGGCAAGTGCATGGATCAGTGTTATGTCAAAACAAGATCAGCCATCAAAGCCAGAGGATTATATAAAGATTGGAAGTTAAAATTATGCAGAAAGAGTCGGAAAGAATAAAAAGTAAAAATAGATTTGTACCACTTCTTTTTGCACTGTTGATTATAACGGTTGTTGTATCAGAAATTCTTTTTGTGAAAATGAATTCATATGTTGAAACCAATGGAAAATTAAGTTTAGATGCGGTGGATGAACAACTTCAACAGACATATGACCTTCAGCTGGATTCTTATTATAGTCAGCTTCATTTAATTGGAAATTATTTGATTCATGATTCAAATATATCTCTTGTAGAAAATCAAAAGTTTCTAAATAGCTGGCAAAATGAATTGGACAGTCAAATCTTATTTATAAAAGAGAACGGTACGGCTATAACGGCGGATGGCACTCGTTGTAGATTGGATATTTCCAATCAGTTATTAATGGATCTTAAAAACAATAAGAATATCGCCAAATTGGTTCCACTAAGTTATAAACAAGAATCCGGAAGCGGATTCTTAATGGCTGTACCATGTGAAACGTATTATATTGATGGTGAGTCTTATACAGCCATCGGTTCTGTTATGGATAGTAAAAAACTGAATTCAGTACTTAACTTAAATGGATATGATGGAAAAGCCTTTATTTTCATGGTGAATAAAAGTGGAACTGTGATTTATACAAACCGGTTAAAAAAGGAATTGGTACAAAATTATTCGTTGATCAAACATTTAAAAATAGAAAATGCGATCAGTGATGAACAGGCAGAAAAACTTGAAAAAGCGATTCAAAATAATGAACAGGGTGTTGAACTTTTAGGGAATGATAAACCATTTTATTTAGGATATCGACCTATTCAAAATAATGATTCAATGCTTGTATGCATTGTTTCAAAAGGCGTTGTAGACAATAGTTTAGTTAGCTATCAACGCATGGTATTGTTGATTGCGATTGTTTTATGTATTGTGATTTTCATATTGTTTATGGGATTGTCCATAAGCATTTCAAAAATGAAGCTCGCAAATCAAAAAATGAAATATGAAGAAAGAAATAAAGAGATTCAAGAGAAAAACTTAAAGGAATTAGCGAACATCAATAAGAATTTAAAGATTGCACAAACCGCAACTTCACAAGCTTTAGAAGTAGCTGAAAATGCCAATCAGGCAAAGACAGATTTCTTATCGAATATGTCTCATGATATTCGTACGCCAATGAACGCAATCGTAGGTATGACAACGCTTCTTCAAAAGGATTGTGGTAATGAAGAAAAAGTGAAGGAATATGCGAAAAAGATTGAAGTATCTTCAAAACATTTACTGGGCATCATCAATGATGTTCTAGATATGAATAAGATTGAGTCGGGTAAGACAACCTTGAATTATACAGATTTTTCAATCTTAGAATTTGTGGAACAAATTAATACGATATTCCGTCCTCAAATGGATGAAAAACAGCAATCGTTCGAAATTCACGTTGAAAATATATCACATGAATGGGTACATGCAGATAGTGTTCATTTGATGCAGATATTTAGTAATCTATTATCAAATGCCGTTAAATATACACAAGATGGTGGACACATTCAGCTTTGGCTAGAAGAACTGTCTTCAAAATCTTCGGTATATGCCAAATATCGTTTTTTAGTAGTCGATAATGGTATGGGTATAGAAGATAGTTTTAAAGATAAGATTTTTGATGCGTTCACAAGAGAAGAAAATAGCGTGACAAATAGAATTCAGGGTACCGGCCTAGGTATGGCTATTACGAAGAATTTACTGGATGCGATGGGTGGAACAATTCAAGTAGAGAGTGAAAAAGGTAAGGGTAGTTGTTTTGAAATCTTATTGGATTTAAAGATTGTCAAAAAGCATGAAGTAGTGAGTCCAAATAATGAAAATAGGAGTGAGAGTATTTCTGGCATGAAATTCTTGTGTGCAGAAGATAATGAATTGAATGCTGAAATTCTTGAGGAATTATTGAAGTATGAAGGGGCTGAGTGTGTCATTTGTGAAAATGGTAAAGAGGTTGTAGAAACATTTAAACAATCTAAACCAGGTGAGTACGATATGATTTTAATGGATATTCAAATGCCAATCATGAATGGATATGAGGCCACTTTAAAGATTCGTTCCTTTGATCAAGATATTCCTATTATTGCGATGACGGCCAATGCCTTTTCTGAAGATATTCAACATTCCTTGTCAGCAGGTATGGATGCACATATTTCAAAACCAGTCGATATGCAGGTGTTGAAAAGAGTTGTACAAAACATAAAATCTGGCGGGGGGGGGGGTACCCCAACGGATATTACAGAAAGCTAGTGAGGTGAAAGTTCATGTTCGATGAGTTAGCTATATATTCAAATTGGGTATGAATTGTGTGTTAGAAACAATGGATGAAGTTTTTAAATAGATAAGTGGGAATCGGGTTATGGATAGTTTAGAAGAAAGACAGAAGATTCTGGTTGTGGATGATTCCAAGTTCAATCAGGAATTATTGATGGAAATATTGGGTGAGAACTATCAATATATATTGGCCAATGATGGTTTAGAAGCTATTTCAATTCTGCAAAAGGATTGGACTATCGATTTAATGTTGTTGGATATCAATATGCCAAGAATGAATGGATTTGAAGTATTGGAATATATGAATCAGTATCATTGGATTGATGAGTTTCCGGTGATTGTGATTTCAGCGGAAGAAGAAAACTCAATTATTGAAAAGGCGTATAACTTAGGGGCTGCTGAATATATTCAACGTCCTTTTGATGCGTTTATTATTAAGCGAAGAGTTATGAATACACTTGTTTTATATGCCAATCAAAAACGATTGACCAATGTAGTAGTGAATCAGGTGTATGAAAAAGAAGAAAACAATAAAGTAATGATTGGTATTTTAAGTAGTGTTGTAGGTACATACAATAAGGAGAGTCGTGAACATATTCTTCATATTCGTATTGCCACGCAAATGTTATTAAGAAGACTGATTCAAAAAACAGATGCATATCCTTTAACAGAATCAGATATTACTTTGATTGCGACGGCATCGAGTCTTCATGATATTGGTAAGGTTGGAATTTCGAAAGAGATTTTAAATAAACCCACAAAGCTTACGGATGAAGAGTATGAAATTATGAAGACACATACTTTGATAGGAGCAAAAATGATTCAGGATATGGATTATCCCGCTGATAAGCCTTTAGTAAAGACGGCTTATGAAATTTGTAGGTGGCACCATGAACGTTTTGATGGAAAAGGATATCCCGACAGTTTAGTGGGTAATGATATTCCTATTTCAGCCCAAGTTGTATCGGTTGCCGACGTATTTGATGCATTGACAAGTACGCGTGTATATAAAAAGGCCTATGATTATAAAACGGCCATTCAAATGATTTTGGATGGGAAGTGCGGATGTTTCAATCCATTGTTACTAGAGTGTTTAAAAGAGATGGGTGCAGATATTTATTTGGCTTTTAAAGCGCAAAAGGACGATTATAAGGATTATCATGAGGCAAAAAAATTGTCTGGTGAAATATTAAAATCAGAAACATTGCCATACAATGATCATTCACAGCGTATTATTGATTTCCTACAGGAAAAGATGGAATTTTTTGAAATGAGCAATTCAAAAGAATTATTTGATTATAATCCACTCATTGGTGAGTTAACCATTATCAATCGAGAAAAAAATAAAAAGTATAAACAGACGACTTTGGAGTTTAACTCATTTGATGTGAATGAAGAAGTGGTTGAAAAAATTAAGAAATATCTAAATGAAACGTCTGTGGAAAATAAAGAGTTTACTTTACAATTTAAAGAGTTAAATATAAAATTTCATACGTTGTGGTCTGGACTTGATGAAGAGCAATATATTGGTGTGATTGGTCAAATAGATAGGAGGAGATGATTTGAAAGGAAAAAGAATAATTAAGAGTTTATTGAGTCTATCTTTACTTATTTGTTTACTAAGTGGATGTAAGACAAGTGATGTAGAAGTGGATGAATCCGATTTACCTGTTATTACTTTAGGTAGTGATAATTATCCTCCTTACAACTATTTGAATGAGGATGGAAATCCTACAGGTATTGATGTGGATTTGGCAACCGAAGCTTTTAAACGATTGGGATACAGAGTTGAAGTGGTTTATATTGATTGGGAAAAGAATAAGGAGCTTTTAGAAAGTGGAAAAATTGATTGTATTATGGCATGTTTTTCCATGGAAGGAAGATTAGATGACTACAAGTGGGCAGGTCCATATATCGCAAGTAGTCAGGTGATTGCGGTCAATAAGGATAGTGATATTTATACTTTGGATGATTTAAAAGGTAAAAATGTAGCTGTACAATCGACCACAAAGCCTGAAGGTATTTTATTAAATGACAATTATAATGTAGGTAATTTGATTAGTTTAAATCATAGAGAATTGATCTTTACATTCCAACAAAAAGGATATGTGGATGCGATTGGTGCGCATGAAGAATCTATTATTCAATATATGAAGGACTATAATGCTAATTTTCGAATTTTAGAAGAGCCGTTAATGAGGGTAGGTATTGGTGTGGCTTTCTCAAAAAATGACAAGCGTGATCTTTGTGAGAAGTTAGACAAGACTTTAAAAGAAATGCGAAAGGATGGTACTTCTAAAAAGATCATAGGTAAATATTTATCGGATCCAGAAAAGTATTTGGAGGTGGATGATTTTGCGTATTAAAAATTGTTACTACCATATACTTACTGCCTTATTAGGAATTTTAGTCATTACAGTTGCAAGCACTTATTTATTCAAAACACAGAAGAGTGAAGCAGAAAATCAATTAGTGAAGATTGTAAATTATGTAAAGGTGCAATGCTCGACATATACAAAATATAATGAGGCGAGTGAATCAAAGAGTTTATTAAGAACGATTGAGAGTTGTCGTCAGCTTCAGACAAATATTCAAAACGCCAATTCTGTAGATGAAGCTTTTCTAAAGGACAATCTGAGTACATTATGGATGGATGGCATTCTTGTGTTGGATGAAAATGGGAATATGGAAAGTTCATATAGTACGGATGATGCGATATTGAAAGAAGTTTATAAATATATCAGTAAAGATATCATTCTAGATTATATGGATTATCCAGAAAGAACCTATTCCCAAAGTATTGATTTAAAGGATGGCTCTCATTTAGATGTTGCGGCATGCGCAAGAAGAGATGCACCAGGTATTGTCGTTTCGTATTATTATACGTCGGCTTATTTTGCGCAGAATTATAATTTAACGCTTCAAAACCTTTTGAAGGGATATAGTAAAAAATCAGATGGAATCATTCTTGTTTGTGATGAGGGAAACATCATTGCGAGTAATGATCGAGCTCTTCTTCAAACTTCGACCAAGCATAACGAAGTGGTTCAATTCTTAAAGAAGAATAAGGATAGTCAACATATTTATCATTTTAGAAGTAATGGTGTAGGCTATTATGGCATTATGTTGAAACAAAGTAATTATTATATCTTTGCGTATATGCCAGATAGCTTGGTATTTGAAGGTGTCATCACTAAATTAATTGTGTTATTACTTGTATATATATTATTTGTGCTTGTACTCAAATATATTGGTCATCGCAATAATCGTATAAGACAGGCTAAAGAACAAGAAAAAGAGAAGGTGCACCAAGAAGAATTATTAAAGGCCGCTAAAAAGGCAGAGGCGGCTAATGTTGCCAAAACCGAATTTCTTCAAAGAATGTCTCACGATATTCGTACTCCCATCAATGGAATCATTGGTATGGTTGAAGTAGGGGATCATTATAGTGATAATATTGAAAAGCAGGCGGATTGTCGTGAAAAAATCAAAGGTGCTTCAAATACATTACTCGAATTAGTCAATGAAGTATTGGATATGAGTAAGCTTGAGTCGGGTGAGATTGTACTTGAAGAGGTTGGATTTAATATAAATAAGTTGAGTGATGAAACGATTGTAATGTTAGAAGAACTCGCAAAAGAGCGTAATATTCAAATTGTCGAAGAAGAAAAAAGAATTACCCATCCATATTTGATTGGAAGTCCAACCCATGTAAAGCGTGTATTAATGAATGTTCTTTCCAATGCCATTAAATACAATCGGGATAATGGATTTATCTATGTAAGTTATAAAGAGTTGGATTCAAATCATTCAAATTCGACAGTGATTGAATTCACTTGTCGAGACACGGGTGTTGGTATGTCTAAAGAATTCCAGAACAAAATCTTTGAGCCTTTTGCCCAAGAACATATGGGAAGTCGTTCTAAATATGTGGGGACAGGTTTGGGTATGCCAATCGCAAAAAGCCTTGTCGAAAAGATGGGTGGATCCATTGCGTTTACAAGTCAAGAAGGTGTGGGTTCTCAATTTGTGATACGCATTCCATTTAAAATCGATGAAGAACATAAAAATGAAAGAGTTAAAAAATCAGCTTCTGCATCGATTGAAGGACTTAGCGTTTTACTTGTAGAAGATAATGAATTGAATATGGAAATTGCCAAGTTCATTATCGAAAACGAAGGAGCTAAAGTGACTTGTGCTACTAATGGTAAAGAAGCCGTGGATATCTATAAGAATGCATCCGAATCTTTTGACATTATACTAATGGATATAATGATGCCGGAAATGGATGGATATGAGGCAACTCGCATGATTCGTAAAATGGATGTAAATATTCCAATTGTGGCGATGACGGCCAATGCGTTTATGGAAGATAAAATGAAGGCAAAAAAAGCAGGTATGAATGCCCATGTATTAAAGCCTTTAGATAAGGATATATTGATTCAAGTGATTGTGAAGTTGTGTAAGAAATAGGTGCGGTTATAAATTTATATTATTCATTCAATAAAACGTTGAGCATTTGAGGTTATAAAATGGATATAATATTTTGTCCTTTGTTTAAAAAGGAAGTAGACGTAATTTGGTGCATAGAAATTACAGATGTAGCCAATGGTTTGATCAAGGAAAGGGTATTACCGGATTGTATATTGCGTATTAAAAATTTCAAAGAAATATGTAGAAATTGTCCAAATTGAGAAGATGATAGTGATGTGGTAAATCCACTATGGAGACATGGGTGTTACAAGCCTTTGATGAGTGTTAAATATATTGGTCATTTAGATAATGCGCATTTAACAAAGAATAAATTGTATGAAGTAATACGCATAGAGGAGGAATGGTTTCGTATTTTGAATGATGCAGGAGAAGTCGAGAAATATCCGCCTTTCTTATTCGAAGTATATGATTTCTTTGATTGAATTAGAATAAAAAAGCAATCGTAAAAAAATACGATTGCTTTTATGCGTGTGCCGGGCATGGCATGAGTTCAGTTGGAGTTAAACCAACCACAGGTAGTTAC